>OIYS01001099.1_pt1 | contig 15120 bp, 14 predicted proteins | sample 1588271 | NCBI WGS metagenome assembly OIYS01 (sample SAMN03283286) | human gut metagenome | biome: human-associated habitat; material: feces | host: Homo sapiens | place: Peru | collected 2012
CCCCGCAACGCAGGTCTTTTCACGATGACTGGGGTGCTATCGGTTTTGAAAAATTACAGGTTTTCCGCTATCTATATGCCCCCAAACGCCGCTGTACCAACGACTTTACCGCTATCTAAGAGGAGATGATGCTAACTTGGAAGAAAACAAAAAGAATTACGCTTTATGGCTTTACCCAGAAACCGTCCGCAGGATGGATAGTTCATTGGATTTTGCGAACTGCCAGAGCCGGAGTGAGTTTGTTGAGAAATCTCTGCACTTCTACATGGGCTATCTCGCAAGTGAGGACATAACAGAGTATCTCAGCAAAGCTCTGCTTACCAGCCTGCGAGGTATACTCGATGCAAACGACGACCGAATGCGGTCACTGATGTTCAAGCTGAGCGTTGAAGTGAATATGATGATGCACGTCATCGCCGCACATTTCAAAGATGACATAGGTGACCTTCGCGCTCTGCGTGGGTATGCTGCCGATGAGGTCAAGCGCACATATGGGCATATCAGTTTTGACAGTGCAGTTAAGATTCAGAGCTCACCGAATGACTGATGGCAAAGCTAATATTCATTTCTCCGTACCTCAAAGGCAGTACTAACTCCGCTCGGCTTGCAAATCATGTGAGGTATATCTCCACCCGAGACGGTGTGCAGACGCTGAATGATGGTGCTAAGAATCTTCCGCCGACGAAAAAGCAGGAGGAATACATTTTGAAGCTCACGAAAAAGTTTTCAGAAGCAACACTGCTTCCTGAGTACAAGGAGTATATCTCCGCACCGTCCCGTTACTCTGCATCCGAGTTCATAGAGCAGACAGAAGAAATATATTCTTTCGACCTCGGTGAGCGCGAAAACTTTGTTGGTTACATTGCGAGTCGCCCCGGAGTGAAAAAGCTCAATGAACACGGGCTGTGGAACGCAGACGGTCAGGTGCCTGTGATGCAGACCGCAATGGACGAAGTATCTCACCACGAGGGCAACATCTGGCGACCCATCATTTCTCTTCCGCGTGAAGATGCGGAGCGCCTCAGCTATGATAACGTTGAGACTTGGCAGAATTTAATTAAGTCGTCTCTCATTGACATAGCCGAGGGCTACAAGATCAAGCCTGACCATCTCAGGTGGTATGCTGCCATTCACATGAAAGAGAAGCACATTCATGTACACATGGTCATCTTCTCGACTGACCCCAAAGAGGGCTATCTCACAAAGCAGGGCATCAAACAGATTAAGTCTGCATTGGTACGTCAGGTTTACAAGGATGACCTTCTCAACGTCTACCAGAAGCAGACTGCACACCGAGACCGTTTGCAGGAGAATGCTCTGGAGGTCATGGAGTCGTTGATTCAGAAAATGCAGGATGGTGATTTGAAAAATTCGAAGCTTGAGTTGCTCATAACTGAGCTTGCCGAGTGTCTGCAAAACTACTCCGGTAAAAAAGTGTACGGTTATCTTCCTCCGGCCACAAAGCGTATAGTCGATGCGATAGTTGACGAAATTGCGAGTGACGAGCGCGTAGCGGAGGCATACTCACTCTGGCAGGATATGCGGGATGAGGTGTTCAGCTTTTACTCGAAAGCAAAACAGGAGCGCGTGCCCCTCTCTCAGCAGAAAGAGTTCAAGCCCGTGCGCAACATGGTCATACATGAAGTCGTGCAGATGATGGAACAACAGCAGAATGAAGGTGTTGAGTATGACGTGCTGCATCAGACTGCACTAGAACCGAAAGCAGCTCCAGAAAGTTCAGCGCCGTCCTCGACTCACAGTACTCCACCACACCCGGAGTACCGTATTCCGCCGCCTGAATCTGTTGCTGCGTGCATGGTTCGTATGCTGCACCACATGGGAAATATCTTTCGGGATAACGTTGGTGCCTCCGGTTACCGAGGTTTGCAGCTTGACAAGAAGCGCCGTAAAGAATTGCAGGCGTGGAAGATTGCGCTTGGCCACCGTGAGGACGACCACGAGGATCCTGCGAACTATCCGAAGCCTGCGTATTGAAAACATTTGTAGATTATTCTTTCGCTCAAACGATGGCTGTGTTATACTGAAAACAATCTTATGAATTATCACAACCGGAGAATAATCATGGACATAGACGAAACAGGTAAAGTTCTCAGAGAGTATATCTTTGAAAATAAAGGCATCAACACTCCCTTTGGCAAAGCGGAGTATATAAGCAGCAATAATCCGCTCGGTCAAGGTGGCAATGGAATAGTGTATCTCTTCAGAATGAACGATAAGGAGATAGCAATTAAATTTTTGTTGTCAGGTCAAAGTGAAAAAAGGTCCCGCTTTAAGGCTGAATTTTTTAACACGAATTACGTCAGAAACAATTTAAGAAATGTTGTTAACATGATACATTATGGTGAGCTTGCAATTACCGGTGAGGTGATGGTTCCGTATATCATAATGCCCCGCTATGCTCAAAATCTTAAATTATACAGGCAAAATAAGGGCACGATTTGCGAGAGCGATTTTCTAAAGATAGCAAAGTTCCTTCTCTCAACACTTAAGTCAATTCACACGGCTGGAATCATACACAGAGATATAAAGCCAGAAAACATATTGGTTGATGAAACCGGCATGTTCTTGTTGTCCGACTTTGGAATTGCGCATTATGAGAAAGATGCATTTCCAATCGATAATAAGACGAAAATGAGGAATCGAGTAGCCAATTATTTGTTTTCCGCGCCCGAGCAACTTGATTATAGGGCAAAGCTTACTAACGCAGCCGATATATATTCAATGGGGCAGATTTTATATTGGTATGCTTTCGGAGTGACAAACCGTGGAGTTGACTGCAGGCGAATCGCAAGTGAATATGAATGGTCAATCGGAACCATTTATGATAGCGTTATAAGGAAGTGCCTTATGAATGAACCGGAAAACCGTTTTCAATCTATAGACGAGATTTCAAAGTTCATTGCAGACAGCCAAAAAAAGGAGACTGAGATTGACCTTTTCGATGATATGTATACTTTCCAAGATGCTGTTCTGTCTGCATTTCCAGAATTCTATGACCGAGTCTATCAAGTTAGAGGCAAAGATAACATAGAAAGGCTTTTTAATAGAATACTCAGTGCCAGCTACAATGCTCCGCTTGAGTATAATTCAGGTATAGGGAATAGTCAAATCAACGAGATAAGACGGATAGAGAATGATGATTTTCTGATAGACAACTTGCAAGTTCGTATCGAATGTGTTTGGGGCATGTTTACAGATTGCCTTTATGATGATGTGTTGTTGCTTGAATTGGGAAAAGTGTCGCCGTATGTAATTAATGGTGAGGAGTATACACATGTTGTAGTAACAGAGGACGGAGGTATATATCCATATGAAGATGCATCGAGCGGATATATTAGATTAGACGATGGCGTACATAGTACAAAAGAATTGAATTTACAAGAACGACGTATTGACAACGACTACCGGATCGTTGTTATTGGCACCTACCTTAGTTGTGCAACACTTGAAGAAAATGACCACACTTTAAAAGAATTGCAAGGAATATGCCGCGTTGAACCCAATGACATAGAACATCTAAGAATGGAAATAAGAAAACACAAGGCCATCGAAGTTAAAATAAGATTATGAAAGTCTTTTTGCATTCGCCACACAAAAGGCGGAGACTGTATATTCCCCACCTTGTAGTTAAGCGATGGAGGTGATCAACTTAACCTACATACATTTTACAGACGAGCAGAAGCAGCGAGCTGCTTCTGTCGACCTTGAAGCCTTTCTCCGCAGCCGTGGAGAAAGGCTTATTTCATCCGGCAGGGACAAGCGTCTTGCCAGTGACCACAGTGTGACTATACACGGCAATGAGTGGTATGACCATGCCGAAGAAAAAGGCGGCACGGCCATCAGCTTCGTCCAGCGGCACTACGGCGTCGGTTATGCCGAAGCCGTGTCCACGCTGCTCGAAGGAAAGCCGGGTGTTGCTTATCCTATGCATTCGGAAAAGCAAATTGAACCAAAGTTGTTTGCTCTGCCGCCAGCCAACAAGAATATGCACCGTGTATTTGCATATCTCTGCAAGACGCGCGGCATAGACCACGCTGTCGTTTCAGCTTTTGCAAAAGCTCATCTCATCTATGAAGATGCGGAGTACCACAATGCGGTGTTCATCGGGCTGGATTCAGATTGTTCTCCTCGCCATGCACACAAGCGCAGCACGAACAGCGAGGGAAAATCATTCCGCCAGAATGTTGAGGGCAGCGACCCGAAGCACAGTTTTAATTACACAGGTACAGATGGGAGCCTCTATGTCTTTGAGGCTCCCATAGATTTATTATCCTACATTTCACTGTACCCCTCTGACTGGCAGTCTCACAGCTACGTCGCTTGCTGCGGCACAAGTATTCAGCCGGTGCTGGAGCGGCTCCGACGCCAGGACATCGACAGCGTGTACCTCTGTCTGGATAACGACTCTGCCGGACAGAAAGCCGCACAGCGCATGGAAGCGGAATTGTCTGAGCGAGGTGTATATGTTGAGATCGTCGTCCCAACGCTTAAGGACTGGAACGACGATCTGCGAAGGGAGGCACAGGAATGGACTCAAACCTCTGGACTCTCCTTATAGTTGCAGGCTTGGGCTTCGCTGTAATTGGCGGGCTGGCTATGCTCTCAAGCAACTACACTCTCGGTAATATCAAGTCCAAGACCGTTGGCGACGGTCAGCACGGCACGGCTCGCTGGGCAACTGAGAGTGAGATACGAAAAACCTTTGCTCTCGTCCCATTCGACGTTGCATCATGGCGTAAAGGCGAAAATCTTCCTACGGAACAGGGACTTGTGCTCGGCAGCAGAGGAAAGAAAGGCAAAGTCACAGCGCTGGTAGACAGCGACGATGTACATTGCCTTATGATCGGCGCATCCGGTGTCGGTAAAACAGCGTACTTTCTGTACCCGAACCTTGAATACGCCTGTGCAAGCGGGACGAGCTTTTTCGCAAGCGATACCAAAGGCGACCTTGCGCGTAACTATGCGACGATAGCTAAGAGATACTACGGCTACGACGTATCCGTCATCGACCTGCGTAACCCTACGCGCTCTGACGGGAGCAATCTGCTTACGCTCATAAACAGATATATGGATATGGCGTTAGCCGACGAATCGAATATTGCGGCAAAAGCCAAAGCGGAGAAGTACGCAAAGATCATTGCCAAGACCATCGTTAATCCCAGCGGTGACGATTCAAATCGCGGTCAGAACGCGTATTTCTACGAAGCGGCGGAGGGGCTGTTATGTTCCGTTATCCTGCTGCTTTCTGAGTTTCTCCCGCCGAATGCCGGTGAGCCGGAGAAGCGGCATATAGTCTCGGTGTTCAAGCTTGTGCAGGAGCTGCTCGAACCGTCTGGCGTAAAAGGGAAAACACAGTTTCAGATGCTGATGGGCAGACTGCCGCCAGAGCATAAAGCAAAGTGGTTTGCCGGGGCTGCGCTGAATTCATCCGAACAGGCTATGGCGTCGGTAATGTCTACGGTGCTGTCGCGGCTGAACGCGTTTCTGGACTCGGAGCTTGAGCAGATTCTCTGCTTTGACAGTAGCATGGATGCCGAGAGCTTTGCCTCAAAGAAGTCCGCTATCTTCCTTATACTTCCCGAGGAGGATCAGACCAAAAATTTCATGGCAGGGTTGATGATACAAAATCTCTCGCGTGAGCTGTTTTCGGTTGCGGACGAGCACGGCGGCAAGCTGCAAAACCGTGTTGTGTTCTTCTGCGATGAGCTTGGCACGATGCCTGCCTTTGATATTCTCCCCCTGTTCAGCGCCGGACGTTCACGCCGCTTGACGCTTGTGCCAATAATTCAGGCACTCGCACAGCTTGAGAAGAATTACGGCAAGGAGGGTGCGGAGATCATCGTGGACAACGTGCAGGACACGATTTTCGGCGGCTTCGCGCCGAACTCACAGACGGCGGAAGTTCTCTCAAAAGCTCTTGGCAGCAGAACGGTTCTGTCCGGCTCGGTGAGTCGGAGCAAAGATAATCCGAGTGAGAGCCTGCAAATGATGGAGCGCCCGCTCATGACGGCGGATGAGCTGAAAGCCATTCCCAAAGGTACGTTCGTGGTAATGAAGACCGGCAAGCATCCTATGCAAGTAAAGCTGCAGCTGTTTCTCGATTGGGGCATAACCTTTGATGAGCCATATCAGATAGAAGAGCGCGCCAACCGCAAGATAGCCTACGCCGACCGCGATGAGCTGATACGGAGCATAATGAAGAAGTACCCACCGAAAGAGTCATTGGAGCGTCCTCGCAGCAGAGTACGGCGTGAAACTCCGGTGCAGGAGCAAATCGACGCGGACAAGCCTGAAGCGCTTCATGTTCCGAACAAGGAGGAATACTCGTGAGCTACTTCTCTACGATATACTCTGATAACAGCTTGCCTGTCCGAGCAAAGACGGTGTATATGTATCTGCGCGACCGGTCGGACAAAGAGCACAAGTGCTGGCCGGGGATCAACACCATTGCTGCCGAACTCAACTGCTCCCGCTCCACGGTAAAAAGAGCTCTGCACGATCTGGAGAAACACGGATATATACAACGGCTGCCGCGATACAGAGAAAGCGGCAGCCGTTCTTCTAATTTGTATGTGCTTGTTGATGCTTGAGTCCAGATTTACCGCCAAGGGGTAACTGCGCCTATGCGCTGCACCCAGCCCCGGTTCATCTTGGACTATCCTGAAGGGAATACTCTAAGATTTAGAGCAGAGAAAAAGAAAAAACAATTCTTAAGCATTGGATTAACAAAACCGCAGTGCAGTATTATATAGCCATTAAATCGAACAGGACACAAAACTGAGGAGGTAATTCAAATGTCTAAAAACGCTTTGGAACCTCAGCATCATTGGAGATACCCTATTCGCACTCAGCATGTGTATGACGCCATCCCCTGAACTGGTCTATGCTGGACATTGTAGTAGGCTGGCACACTGTGGCGATCCTTATTATGTTCAGCATGCGATGAGATATTATAGTCTCGCTGATGCCTGAATTAATTCGCAGTTGTAGTTGAAAATCGTATAATATAGTGGAACATTTTGGCAATGGAATCGTAGCGAGGCATTGAAATTCCGTTATATTTCTGAATAACTCTGTTTATGCTTTTCAGGCCGTAACCATGAATTCTTTGATTCGTTTTGGTTGTTCTAAAATTTCCATAAACGTCAGTTTGGGGTGCAGCATCACAAGAATTTACTAAGGAAATCATAACATACTCTTCTTCAAAATTCTTAACAACAGAAAAGTCAATTCTTTTTTCCGCAGACTTTTGTGCAGATTCCACTGCGTTGGAAAGCAGATTTGAAAATAAAGCGGTAACACTTGTAGAGTCCATAAAAGAAAAATCGCTGCTTTTTATATCGCAATGAAAAGTAATTCCAAGCTCCTGTGACCAGTCTATATATCTGGATAGAATAACGTTTAAAAGAGGATCATCGCAAAGTTTCACAGTCCGTTTTAATGATGGCATGGCTTCCAATTCCTCTATGTAGCGTTCCGCTTCGGAAAAATTACCAATTTTCATCATACCGCTGACAAAGCCTAAGTGCTTCCTTATATCGTGGATCATAATCTGCTGGCTGTCATATTGGTCGCGGAGTAAAAGATAGTAGTCCGCATTGGCCTCATCTTGAGCCTTGCTGATGCTGAGAGCCGTATTTTCAGCAGCAATGGCATGAATGCGGCCATACAAAATCAGAACTACAAGATTAACAATAAGCAACGCTAACATGCTGACTGCGGCCATTATTTCTATAATCGGTTTCAGCTCTGATGTTAAAGCAATATATTCTATAGTTACAACAACGAAAATGGAAACAACCGGCATCACTCCCAAAAGGGTTGTGAGATTAGATTCGCTCTGGTTAGCTAACTGTGGTTTTAAAATATGAGTTGCAAAGAAAACGATAACAAGATAGAGTAGCTTGCTCACTATGCCAAGAGCCAGCATAATGGTGAAGTTATAGGTATAGGCGCTATAGTCCAAACTTAGAAACGTTAAAATCAAATTAACCAGGACCTCGGATGCTCCATTGCTGAATGTTAGAAAGGCAGCTTGCAGTATACCCGCTTTGACAGAACATTTGTAATTAAATAATAGCAGTATAAGATTAACGAAAAAGAACATGAGCAAATTGAGAGCTGGCGTGGCATGACGAGATAGGAGAAACAGGAGCAAATATCCCAAAACGAAACTCAAACTAAAAATCGGTTGATCCTTTTTAACGGAGTAAATGTTGCCGTAGTAAAACCAGACAATAGCGGCTTCTACTGCGAAAACGACAGCATAACAGATTCTTTCCTCAATCATTTTGTGCTCTCCAAATAAAGAAGATATAGATCCTTAAACTCTGTATATTTTCGTCTTGCTAAATAGACCTCTTTTGTCTTGTTTCTATATTTCAGAGTAACCACATCTTTTCCAACCTTAGAAACATACCTCATATTGATAATGACACCTCTATGGGATGAATAAAAGCAAGGAAGGTCAAGCTTGTTCCTCCAGTGCTCAACACTTTGGCTGGTCTGAATGATTGAATCTATCGTGTATAGAAAGGTTTTTCGCTGAGCAACTTCAACACATACAATGTCATCCGCTTTTAAAAGCTCAATTCCCGACTCTATTTCGACCGGTATTTCTTTTGTTTCCATATTATATTTGTATAGTGCGTCTTTCAGATTCCTAAATAGCCGGTTCTTGTCTATAGGCTTACTGAGAAACCGAAATACATTTTCCCGTAAAGCCTCATCCAAGTAATCTGGATAGGAGGTAACAATGAAAATCAGCAGCCGAGGGTTCTTTTCCTTTAAAGCGGCTCCAGCTTTGATTCCACTGAGGCCCGGCATTTCAAGATCTAAAAAAGCAATGTCCGCATATGTTTCATTGACTAAAAGAGCATCGGCACTGCCGTATGCGGCAAACTCCGGCTGTATCCCCCAAATATCTGTGAAGTACTCGCGCACATATTTTTGCAGCTGATTCAGTATCCTGTTGTCATCGTCACAAAACAATATACGCATATATGGCAAAACACCTCCAAATAGGCTACTTTTGCCATATATATCATTATTTTATGAAATTGTCAATATTCCACGTTTCACTGTTTCTATCCACTAACAGACATGATATTTTGTATAACAGTTCGGCATCCTTATCGGAACATAGTCGGAGGTTGTCGACTGTGTTTTGTGGCATATTTCCCGCATATCTCGAACCCATAAGTAGAAAGTCCGGCGTGATTTGGAGCGCATTGCAAATATCAACAAGGAGTTCAAGGCTTGGCCCGGCTTTGCCACGTTCAATGCTAGATAAGTGATTATTTGATATTCCTAATATTTCTGCTAAATCTTGTTGCTTTATGTTCCGGTGCTTTCGACTTTGGGCAATCCGGCGGCCAATTTCTTTATAGCTCAATTCCATACTATCACCTTCAACTATCCTATCAATAGAATGTGCAAAAGCGAACAATATAGAATAGAAAATTTCTTTCTTACATTGAAAATATAGAAAAAATTTATAGTTATTTGAGAAAAATTCTATTTAAATTTAAATTTCGACGCCCTCAAAATGGAAAACTACCGTTTGTGCACGAAAAATGTCATTTAGTACATGGGCTATTGAAAATGGAAAAATCATTGAGTATACTTGCACCAGCAACCAAGGACAAGCAGAATACGAAAAAAAAACAAAGGAGGCCGTTACAATGACCAAGGTAAAAAACCTGTATTATCAGGCTGCAATGCTTTTCTCCACTCTACTCAGCGCAGTCCTTTTTATCTGCGCTAACAGCAATTCATGCTTTATGATCCATCAGCCCAAGGCACCCAAGGCCTTGAGCCGGTACAGCAGGTTCGAATGATTAGCAGCATATCGTCCAAGCTCGTGAAGTGGCTTCTAAAAGCGGAAGCCATTTCACAGCAGGATAAAGAGTTATATGAGTACGCCGCATATAGCTTCCTGTTCAGTTTCATGCCGCTTGTTCTTGTAATGATAGTCGGCGGATTGCTTGGAATGTTTTTTGAGGGAATAGCGTTAATTCTGCCCTTTATGCTCATAAGGAAGTTTAGCGGTGGCTACCATTTGAATTCTTCAAAAGTTTGTTTTTTCTTGTCTACCACGATAATCACTTTATCTCTACTACTGATTAAGCACATTATAGCGACTGAAACGGTTATTTATTATGTACCTTTTGTTGTCATAGCTGCAATTCAAATATTTATTGCAAGCCCAATAGACTCAGAAGCAAGGCAACTACGTGTTAAAGAACGCTGTGCATTCAAAAAAGTTGCGCGGGTTATGGTGGCTCTTAACCTCTGTCTTTTTCTCGTAGCGCTTGGCCTTAACTGGAACCGATTCGCTGCGTGCACTGGGTGCGGGATTGCCCTGACAGCCATCTTGCAATGGCCATGTATCATAAAAAGCGTTTTGAGAAAAGTAGAACTGCATATATAACTGCAAGCGTGGTTATACATCCGGAGGTGTAATCGGCATTGCAGCTTATATAAATAATTTATAAAAGGAGATATGAAAATGGGCAAAGTAAAAAAGGTCGTTTCCTTCCTGCTGTGCATGGCAATGATTATTGCACTATCTGTGACTGCATTTGCCGATGGCGGGGTTGCACCTTTAGCAAACAGATCCGATGCAACTCACTATATTGCAGGGTCGAATGTTAATTTGCGCAGCGGTCCCGGCACTGGTTACTCTTCTGGTGGTCTCCTGCAGTGGTATGATGAATGCCACTATACCCCTGACAGTCAGGGAAGAACGGTTGTTACAAACGGCAATATTACTTGGGGTCATATCTATATAGATTATGGCACAAATGCGGATAAGGCTGGTTATACATCTGTTCAGTATATAAAGGAACTGTATCCCTCTTGCTAATCCTTTTATACTGATTTATAAGTCGCACTCAGGGGGAGAGAAATCTCCCCCTGAGTGTATAAAAATCGAAAAGGAGATTACTATGAAGCGAAACTTAATTGTAATCATTGTAATACTCAGTATGCTCCTTGGAGCCTGTGGCAAGGTGTCGCCAGATAATGAAGCATTACAGGAAACCCCAAACGCAGAAATTGGATTAAATTCAGATACGGAAACTAAAGTAACTGCAGGTGCGGGATCTGAGAATACCATGCTGGTTCAATTCAACGAGGAGTTTTACCCTTTTTCTGGCGGATACATAGCAGCGGATATTGCTCGCATAGACAACCATCTCCTGATTATGGGCAAGAATGAAAACTCGTATACTTTGGTTATTGCAGACTACAGCTTTAGAGAAGATGGAACCGTAAGTTTTTCTGACCCGAGACCTGTTAAGACACAGAATAAAAATAATGACGGATTTCCGAATATATATAATATAACATCAGGTGGAGACGGATATTATTATCTCATGTCTGCTGATTACAAGGATAATGTATTTGATAATATAAAAATTGAGAGAATATCTGCAAGTGGTGAAATCCTGGGGGAAACTCCGGTAACTGGCTGGCAATCAGACGACTATATAAAGGACTTTAAAGTAACCGAAAATGGAAATATCGTTATTAATGGATACAACATTGCGGGCGTCATTCCATGGCAAGGAACAAGTCTTGCTACTGTTACTGTAAATACGAATGGAAACTATATTGTAAGTTCAGCATTAACTAAAAAGGGCGTTGTTTTTAGCGCAGGCGGCTATCTTTTCCTTTTCAATGATGAAACGCTGGAAACAACCCAACTTATTAAGGAGCCCAATGACTACTCCTTTAGTTTTACAGATTGTTATGGTTTGAATGGCGAATATATATCGAATAATGGCGGTTCGTTTGCTGAATATAATTTTGATACCAATACTACTTCTGAAATACTTAGATGGAATTATAAAGTTGAAAGTACAAAAAGTTTTGGACCATCGTGTAGATTGAGTGATAATGTCTTCGTTTGTTCTTTCACTGATAGAGACTCTTTGCTACTAACCGGGTTAAAGCAAGTGCCATATACCGAACGCAGCATAATAAACGTAGCGCTGATAGGTGTCAGCGATTTTGTCCTAGAAGAATTTAATAGTGAAAGTACAAAGTATGAATGTAGAGCTACAGAATACTCAGAGGATGAAATAGACCGTTTTATAGCTGATATGGCACTGGGAAATGCCCCAGATCTTGTTATATCAAAAAGCAACTTGAAAATTGGGTCTAATGTGTATGAAGATTTATTTGAGTACATTGATTCAGACCCTGATTTGTCAAGAGATGGTTTCATTCCCCATTATCTGGACGCACTATCAGAAGACGGAAAATTACCTCAAATTTGGGATCAAGTTGCAATATGCACTTTGGTAGCAAGACAGTCTGACGTTGGTAATGGATACGGTTTGTGGCCGGAAGACTATAATAGTATTGTTGATGAGAATCCCAACTATTATACAGTTTTTCAGAGCTTTATGTCTAAAACAAATTTGCTGGAATGGATAGCAAGAATCGGTATAAGCACATTTGTGGATTTTGAGAATCTTTCATGCGATTTCAAAAATGAACAATTTCAAAATCTTCTTGAGTGGTGCAGAGAAATGGGGGATGATATCGAGGAGGGCGGCAATCAGCAGGTTTATGATATTTCCGAAACCGTACTTTCATTTGAATATATTACGTCTCTTATGAGGATTGAATCACTACTGAATATTTACCGTGAACCCATATCTTTTGTTGGCTTTCCAAACGGAGCTGATGGATATAGTTATTATACCATAAGTGGTGATACTTATGGGAAGTCCATGGCCATCCCTCAAAGTAGCAACAATAAAGAAGGAGCATGGGAATTTATCCGATGGCAACTTTCCTTTAATCATCAAGTCTCGTTGGGAACATATGCGAATATCCCAGTAAATGCGCAGGCGTTACAGTATAGGGCAGAAGCAGAGCTAAGCAACGAAAGCCAAAGCCTTCTTGCTGATCTTCTTTCCAAAGTATGCTACGCCGAAAAGCTCAATGATAATGCGTTGATTAATATTATTGTTGATAGTGGTCAAGGATTTATATACGGAGATAAGACAATAGAGGACACGGTTGATACGATCCAATCGAGATCAAATATTTATATCGCAGAACAATACGGATGAAATGAGACTAACAAAATCACAACTTGAAGTTCTACATATACTCTGGGCATCGGACACCCCACTGTCAGCACAAGGGATTGCAGAGAAGTTAAGGTATCAGATTGGCAGCAGCCTTATTGTGTCTATTGCCATTGAAAATCTTCTTGCAGAGGACGCAATATGCACGTCGATCTGAGATTTAAAGCAGGCATATAACAGCAGCCTCTACCGCGAAGAGCGGAGAATGTTTATCACCGTGCCGACCCCTGACGGTGCGGCTGCCAATACCATGGTTTAGCCAACAGTTTTCGGTTCACATCCACGTAGGCTACGTTTTTCCGCAGCAATTTGACCAACACACAGACAAAATACTCCATCAAAAGATGGGTATCCCGCAGAACATAATAGACGCTTATCGCCGCATGGGTGTGCTCAATAAGGAACAGACAATTTGTCTGCTCCTTATTTTTTTGCACTTCTTTAACGTAAATTCGCTCATATACAATGGCGCTCTTATGGAGAACACAATACGGGGCACGAAGCCGGTGCCGAATCACTTATGGAGACCGCGACATGTTCTTTGCTGTACTTTTCTAATCCATATTTGCAACGCTAAATTTACATACCAAATGATCCGAGCGCCTCCCGTTCTGAATTTTGACTTTTTCAAAATTCAGAATAAGGAGGATCTGCGTAATGGCAGACAACTATTACATAACCATCAACGGTGAAAAAATCTGTGTTTCCGAAGAAGTATATAACGCTTACCGCCAAATGAGGCGGCATGAACGCACGCTGGCCGAAAAAGATTCCCGTAACTATGTATTGAAGTATGAGGACTTTGCAGATGGAGAGATTACCGGTGAGGAGCAGATATACGATTTCTTACAGCCGAGTGTTGAGGAACTTGCATTAACGAACCTCATTTACCGCAAGCTACACAGGGCTATTGAGATGCTGCCGCAAGCTGAAAAGGAGTTGATCTCAGATTTGTATTTCAACGGTTATTCAATGCGCACTATTGCAGAAAAGCGGGGTGTAAGTCACATGACAATACAACGCCAAGTCCAAAAAATCCTTACAAAATTAAAAAATTTTATAAAAAGTTGAAAGAACCTGTTACAAGCCCCCTACGAACTCGCTTAAGAAGTGAGGGGATAAATTATCACCCCTCGGTGTACCTTGACAAACACCGGGGCGACCGGTCATATCCGGCTACTGAATAACATCAGTGAATGCACGAGCGAGACGAAGGATGCGCCAGAACTCACCTGTGCGGGAAACCGCATCAATCGACGGCCATAAGGTGACGAGCGGGTCAGTCCATTCAAAAGCGGCCTTGGCAAGCCGCGCGCCATGACTGCATTCACGCAGGTACTCCTGTCCAGCCACAGCTTTCAGGCAATGGGGGCAGCTCGGAGAGATCCTCGGAGGGGTGAAATTCCCGTGCGCAGCGCCAGCTGCGGTTCAGTAGTCCGCCCGACCCGGGGAAGTAGTGTCAAATACAGGTTAGCAAAAATCCAAAAAAGTCAAAATTCAGAACAATGGCAGCCGGTGTTATACATCGGCTGCCGCATTATCAGGAGGAAACATGGAAAATGAGAAATCCACATTGACCGTGCTCATGGTCGAGCCGGGCAAAGCACCGTATCAGGCTGCTATCGGCGCAGATCTAAAGTCCCTGCAGCAGGTGGTCGGCGGGTATATAGAATCGATCGCCCCCTACGATGACCCTGTTGCAATTATCTGCAACGAAGAAGGCAAACTCGAACAGCTTCCGTTCAACCGTGGGCTGCGTGATGAGTCAGGCAATCTCTATGACTATATCGCCGGTAACTTTATGATCGTCGGCCTCGGAGACGAAGATTTCACATCCTTGCCGCCGGAGTACATAGAGAAGTATTCTCAGCTCTTTGCACAGCCCGAAATCCTCAACATTACAAACGGCAGGTTTGAAGTTCTGCCGGATGCATCCTTTGAACAGCGGGAATCCGAAGAACCGAATATGAGTATGTGAAGGAGGTCATCATGG
>OIYS01001100.1_pt1 | contig 15116 bp, 15 predicted proteins | sample 1588271 | NCBI WGS metagenome assembly OIYS01 (sample SAMN03283286) | human gut metagenome | biome: human-associated habitat; material: feces | host: Homo sapiens | place: Peru | collected 2012
GTATTACCGTTTCTGATTTCATTTTTTATTGAAGTTAATGCTTTGGAATATTCTTCAAAAGTTATTGAAGGTTTAAGTGATAATTCATAAAAATGAGTGTTTTTAGGTTGATAATATTTAAATGACTCAAACACTTCAAAATACAGTAACGGACTATCTTGAGTATAAGTTTTATCCACAAAAAGATTTTTTGCCTCGTATCTTATATAACCAACTATATAGTACCTTTTACGGAGCTCTTCAATATTATTTAATGCCTCGAAAAAACTTTCATAATCAAAAGCGACAAGTCTATCTACCGGATTTTTAAAAATTTTATTTTGATATATTATCATAACCAAAATTCTACACCAGCATGGCTTTCGGTTGCAAGGTTATGAAAAATATGGTAAACTGCCACTATGAATTTTTGGACTCAAGAAAAAATACAAGAAGCATTACCGAACGCTAAACTAATTAATTTTCCGCCCGAATGGACAGGGAAAGGACTTGTTATCTGGCATGATAATATTGAAGATAACGTTATTACCCTAATTCGCCGCCAAGGTGAAACAAGAGGAGTCGTGCCAAACATTATTCCGAATTACCTTAACCAAATTTCTGCAATAATGACAACAAATGCAGAAGAGTTTCTCCAATATAACAAACCGATAATTGAAATAAAAGGGAACACGAGTGATGCAATTATTTCTATGGCAAGATATATCCGAAAGCATTATAAAGGAACAGTTGCAGCCGTAACGGGAAGTGCCGGAAAAACAACAACAACACGAATTTTATACAATCTTTTATCCTCAAAATACAAAACAAGTGCAAACATCAATAAATTCAACACTACTTGGGGATTATCTTGGAACATGTCATGTTTTGATATAGATGCTGATTACTGGGTCATTGAAACATCTCTTGGCGGTGGAATGAGCAGAAATTCAGCAATAACAAAACCTCATTATGCAATAATCACCAATATAGCTCCTGTCCACTTAAAAGATGGAATGACAATTGCTAATGTTGCAGAAGAAAAAGCTAAAATTTTCAACTCAATGCAACAGGGCTCAACTGCTATAATCTGGAAAGATGCAGAATGTTTTGACATTTTGTATAATGCTGCAAAATACAAAGGGCTAAAAATTATAACATTTGGCGAAAGCGTAAATTGTGATATTCAGGTAATTTCCGCAGCCCAAAATTACTTTATTGTTAACGGACAAATTTGTTCTCTCGGAGCAAAAGTTTTTGCAAAACACGTTTTATTGGATATGGCAGCAACTCTTGCTGTCGCCATAAATGAAGGAATGAACATTGACGAATGTATGACTGTATTAAAAGAATTCACACCAATAGAAGGTCGTGGAGCCCTAACTGACATAAAACTTGAAAACGATATTTCTATCCATTTAATTGATGAAGCTTATAACGCAAATCCACTTTCAATGAAAGCAGCTATTGAAAGTTTTTACACGCTTTATGCCGACAAAAACAAAGTTCTTATTCTCGGAGATATGGCAGAATGTGGGGATAAAACCTCTACTTACCACAGAAATATAGCAACAACCATAAGAACAAGTTCGCCTCAAAAAATAATTCTTTGTGGGAAAGAAATAAAAGCGTTATATGACGAAATTAAAGATGAATACAATACAATTTATTTTGAGAACGTTACAGAGTTAAATTCTAATATAATTTCGTTACTAAACAACAACGACTACGTTTTAATAAAATCTTCAAATTCAAGCGGATTACACAAAACAACAGAACTATTAAAAAAAGCCGGACTATAAAATCCGGCTTTTAAGTTATTTATAAATCTTATCCAATTTCTGATATTTTTTTGCCAAATCGCCATACTGTGGGCAATAATTGAAATTATCAAGATTGTTTTTTATAAACTCAACGGCTTCTCTTGCTGCTGCCGGATTTTTGTCTTTTTCTAATGAAATATATCTTTCAGAAGCATCAATAGCAGAATCTAAAATTGAACAATTTTCTAATTTTTTATAAATATTTGTTTCATTTTTGCGTTCAGAAATAAGAACTCGACAATGTTTATTTCTTTCAACAATAAATTTATTTCTTTTTGAAATATTTTTATTAGCATATTGTTCTTTTGCATATTCAACATCTTCGCACATATTACCTAACGGTGATAAAGGGGTTGCGACAGAGATATACAGCAAGCAAGATAAAACTGCTAATATGGATAATACAATTAATCTTATATTCTTTTTCTTTGCTTTTGGTTTCGCTTTTTTACCAGTAAATTGGTGTGAATTTTGATTTTGGTTTTGCATAATTTCTCCTTATTAACGCAACAATTATAATATTAGAGCGCACAAATTGTCAACATCCTCAATACTATCTTCTAAAATAGACTTTTGGAAAAGTTCACAATCTTCAGCAAGATTCAAGATTTCTTCATACTTTGGATTATGTAACACTAAAGATATATCCGAGTTTTCTATTCTGCTGACTACAAAATATTTTTCATTTCTCTCGCTAATTTTTATCACAGAACACTCTTCTAACAAATCCAAAAATGTCTTAATCAATTCTAAAGATTTACCTAAGAAGCTTGCGCAACGCAACAACTCAACCTTTCCGTTATTATTGTTACAAGCAAATCTCAACATGCCACTTATCGTTTTCAAAAATTCTTTATCGTTGAAATATTTAATATTATAATTCATCAAATGAATACTCTGTGGAGATGTTTCTTGCAAAACATACTCAAAACTTTCTCTATCGGCGGGATAATCAAAAAACATCAAAGCATCACAATGTTGCAAGTTCTCACGATTACAAACATTTTGATACAAAGCTTTATACGGCGAAAGCATGTCACAAATCTGTTTGTTTTCTGCAAAAACCTTTATATTTAACTTTGAATTTTTTACATAATCTTCAACTTGCGGTAAAATATCAGTTTTCTTTCTGTGGTCGTATATTTTTAATTTTACAGTATCCTTTTCTTCATTCTTTAACATTGGAGAATGAACATCATCTATAACAAGTTGAACACTAACATTCCCTTGAAACTCATTTATTTGAGGATGAAAAGCTATATCCAAATTATCACCGGAATTCAAAGCGATATCACCGGCTTGCCAACGAACACAGGTAAATTCTTTGTTTCCGCACTCAACTATCATTCGCAAGTGATTTTTATTCTCTCCCATTAGTCTTTTTTGTTTTAGAGTACAATTTTTTAAAGCAAATACAGGACTCGGGTTTGATGCCCCATAAGGTTCAAGTATAGATAAATCATTTACCAAATTAACACTCACGTCATCTGGTGACAATTCTAAATCTATATTCAAAAAAGGTTTCAACTCTTTTCCGTTTGTAGCCTCTTTTACAGCACGATTTAATTGTTCTTTAACACTCTTAAAAGGAGTCTTTTCAGGAGAAAATGAAAGCCCTGCCGCAAGAGAGTGCCCTCCATAACCGTCTAGCATATCACCTATAGAATTAATAACTTCATATAAGTGAACACCTTCAATACTTCTTGCTGAACATTTAATCTGCTTAGTTTCCTCCGAATATGTCATTAGAAATGTTGGCTTGTAATACTTTTCAACAAGCTTAGAGGCAACAATACCAATAATTCCGACATGCCATTTGGAATTAAACAAAACTATCGCAGGATTTCTGTTACCGTCTTTTTTAACCATTTCATCTGCTTGTGCAAAAACTTCTTGGCACAAAGTTTGTCGAATTTTATTGAATTCATTAAGATTAGAAATAGCCATCTCTATTTCGGCAGGATTATCAGAAATCAATACTTTAATCGCTTCTTCTACCGTATCCAATCGTCCGGAGGCATTAATTCTCGGAGCGACACCAAACGCAATAGTTTCAGCGGTTATACCTTTTTCTATAGAATATCCGGCTTGTTCAAGCAATCTTTTTAATCCGTAATGTTTTCCTTGAGAAATTAAATCCAATCCTTTTGTTACAAAATACCTGTTCTCCCCTATTAACGGAACGACATCTGCAACAGTACCAACAGCGACAAACGGAAGTATTTCCGGAATATATTCTAACTTTTCATAATGTTCTAAGAGTGCTTGAGCTAACTTAAATGCAACGCCAACTCCTGCTAAAGAGGTTAACGACTTAATTTGTTTGGCACTTAAATATTCATCTAATGCGTTAGGCGCTTTCGGGTTAATTATCGCAAGTGCTTCCGGCACAACATCAGGAGCTTCGTGATGATCTGTAATAATCACATCTATTTTAAAACTTTTGATAAAATTAACAGGTTCAACATCACTAATACCGCAGTCAACAGATATAATAAGCTTTGGTTTCAATGAAGTCATAAGTTTTACCAGAGCCTTCGTATCAAATCCATGTCCTTCTTTTTCTCTGTCAGGAATAAAATAACTTACATTTGCCCCCAAGTATGTGAGGGTTTTATATAACAAGGAAGTCGATGTAACACCGTCTGCATCAAAGTCGCCATAAATCACGATTTTTTCATTAGATGAGATTGCCGCAGAAATTCTCTCTACTGCCTTATCCATGTCTAAAAACATCCTCGGGTGAATTAATTCCATCTCTAGCGGATGAGTAAATTCATACATATCCTTGTCAGATGATATGCCTCTAGATACTAAAAGCCTTTTTATTAAAGACTTTTCCCCTGTTTCATTTTTTGAAAAAATCCATTCTTTTATAGTCATAATACCTCTACAGTATTATATCACAGAAAATTTTTCAATTCTTTTATTTGAGACAATATCAATGTTACTTGAAAATAACGACATCTGTTGGTGAAATTTCCAAAATTCGCTTGCTTACAGAACCGCGGAAACTGTTTTTCCCAACCTGCCTTGTTCCGGTAATTATTAAATCTATGTTTTCTTTTCTTGAGAATTCAGAAATTTTTTCAGCCGGATTCCCTTGTAAAATAGTGAATTTATCGACTTTAATATCATATTTCTTTAACTGCTCTTGTAGCGAAAGGATAACTCTTGTTGAATATTTATTTTGCTGATCTTCTATCTCAATAAGCCACTTACTGTCCAGAGCCCCTTCAAGAAATAACAAACTCGGATTTTCCTGAACTATACAAATATATATTTCTTTATCCCGTAAATCCAAATATTTTATTGCCTCTGAAAAGGCGAATCTTGAATTTGAAGAGCCGTCCGCCGCAAAAAGAACCTTATGCGCACAATTAATATTTTTAGATACATAAATTGCGGTTTCAGCATTATTTACAACATCTCTTGAAACAGAACCAAGCCAACGTTGAATTCCTTTTTTACCATGAGAACCCATTAAAATTAAATCATATTTTGTTTTTTGAGCTTGTTCTAAAATACATGAAACAGTTTCTCCACAATATTTAATTTTTTCTCCAAACTCCAAACCAAGCTCCAATACTTCGCTTGCAACTTTATCTAATATAGAAATTGCGACATTGGCACATGAATTTTCAAATTCTTTCCCTTCTATAACAATTTCGTCTGGTAAAAAACTCCAATCAACAACACATATTGCATCGATAATAGCATTTCTTCCCCATTTTGAAAAGTTTTTCAATGCATTAAAACTGATATCAGAACCATCAGTACAAAATAATACTCTCATTTTTTATCCTTTCTTTTTTAGAACAAATTAACTTATGTTAAGTAAAATTACATTCACTGGTCATCTATTTTTTTTTCTGATAATATAAGGACAGATACATATACTTTTATTTATGAATGGGTGTTATAGTTATGCCTGCCGGTGAAAAGGTAAATCTTAGGGATTATAAAAACTTAATAGAAACAATAGCGAAGGTGGAATACCAAAAGTTTTCACTATCACATCTTGTCGAATTACCTGAACTTATTAATATAGGGAACCACACTCTATATATTTTATTCAAGGCAAATCCACCCGAACACTACAACAACACATACTTGTCAACGGCAATAAAATGGGCTATTCGTAACGAAGTTCGTCGCAGATATAAATGGTATTCGTTAAGAAATAGAAAACAATCAACAGATGCAGATAGTTCTCAAGATGTCCGTTGCGAAGTATATAAAACCATTCTTTCAATAGATGAAATGCAAGATGCCGAAGTGCCAACACAAATTAAAGCGGAAGAAAAAACTCCGGAAGAAGCTGTTGAATTTATTGAACTAAAATCAGAAATAATTGAAGCTATAAAACGTTTACCCAAACGCGAAAGAGAATTGATTGAATATAAGTTTTTCAAAGAGAAAAAGTTGCGAGAAATTTCAGAAGAATTCGACATATCGCAATCGAGAATTTCGAGAATTATTCAATCGGGATTAGATAAAGTTAAGAAGGATTTGAAAAAACGCGGGGTAATTTAATGAAAACAATTTTTGAAAAAAGCAATAACACTGATGGGATATGTTTAACAGATGAGATTGAGGATTTAGGATTTTTAAAGAGTTCTTTATTAAGAGCAGAAAAATGTGGACTTCCACAGCTTGGAGAATTAGAAGTAATGCGTCATTATAAAGAACTTTCAGACAGAAATTTTTGTATTGAAAAAGGTTTCTATCCGCTAGGCTCTTGCACAATGAAGTATAATCCCAAAGTCAACGAATTATTGGCATCACTCGAAGGGCATACTAACTTGCACCCATTATTATCAGACGAATATGCCCAAGGCGCACTAGAATTGATGTACAATTTGCAAGAAGCGTTGAAAAAGATTACCGGCATGGATGCAATAACCCTCCAGCCTGCGGCAGGTGCTCATGGTGAATTCACCGGCATGATGATTATAAAAAAATACTTTGAAAGCATTGGTGATAACCGTAAAAAAGTTTTAATTCCTGATTCTGCTCACGGGACAAACCCTGCTAGTGCGCATATGTGCGGATTTGAAGTTGTTCCGGTTAAATCAAACGACAGAGGACAGGTTGATATTGAACATTTGAAACAATTATTGGACAAAGATGTCGCTGCTATAATGATGACAAACCCGAATACTCTAGGTCTGTTTGAAGAAAAAGTTCTTGAGATATCTGAACTTATGCACCAAAACGGTTCTCTTTTATACTATGACGGCGCTAATTTTAACGCAATTATGGGATACACGAACCCTAAATTAATGGGATTTGATGTTGTGCATTTAAATCTTCATAAAACTTTTGCGACTCCGCACGGTGGAGGCGGACCGGGAGCAGGTCCTGTTGGAGTCGTTGAAAAACTAAAAGGTTTTTTACCTACTCCGGTTATAGACTTTGACGGTAAAAAATATTTTAGAAATTACAACCTTCCAAATTCTATCGGAGCTGTAAAATCTTTCTACGGAAATTTTGGAGTTCTTGTTAGAGCTTACGCTTATATCTTGATGATGGGCAATAATCTTAAAGAAGCCACAGAAAATGCTGTATTGAATGCAAATTACATAAAAGAAAAACTGAAAAAATATTACGATTTACCATATGATGAACCTTGCATGCATGAATTTGTTCTATCAGGCGAACGTCAAAAGAAATTTGGGGTATCAACTCTTAATATCGCTAAAAGACTTATGGACGGGAACACTCATCCGCCAACGGTATATTTCCCGTTAATTGTCCATGAAGCAATTATGATTGAGCCGACAGAATCAGAAACAAAGCAAAAACTTGACGAATTTATCGATACAATGATTAAAATTGCCAAAGAAGTTGAAACAAATCCTGAGGAAGTTTTATCGGCGCCACATACAACACCTGTTAAGAGAGTAGATGAAACTCTTGCGGCTCGTCATCCGGATTTAAAATACACTTTATAAAGAAAATGAGATAAAAAAATGAGTAATAACGATAAAAAGAAAATCAAAGTAGCATTTCCCCATATGGGAACAATATATGTGGCTTGGTCAGCAGCTCTTAGAAAAGTTGGAGTTGAGCCGTTTATTCCACCATATACAAGTAAGAGAACTCTTTCACTTGGAACCAAGAATTCTCCCGAGGCAATATGTTTGCCATACAAATTAATTCTTGGGAATTTTATTGAAGCTATTGAAGGTGGAGCCGATTATGTTGCAATGATTGCATCCCCCGGGTGTTGCAGACTTGGAGAATACGGAGCTTGTATAAACAATGCACTGCATGATATGGGGTATCAGGCAAATTACATAGAACTAACACTATATGATGGAATAAAAGGTTTATACGATTTCTTGGCAAAAGTTAGCGGAAAGAAAGATTATATTTTATTTACTAAAGCAATTATTTTGGCTATAAGAAAAGTCTTTTTGTTAGACGATTTACAAGCTAGATTATCGTATTGCAGAGCCAGAGAAGTTGTGTACGGAAGTTCTGAAAAAGCGTTCAAAAAAGCTTTAAAAATTGTTGATGAGGCAATGAATACGCGTCAGATGAACAGAGCCAAACGACTTGCCTTTGCTGAAATGGACAAAGTTGAATTAGATAAAACCAGAGAAGTTTTGCATGTAGATATTACGGGAGAAATTTATCTTGTTTGTGACCGTTTTTCAAATCAAGATATCGTAAAAGAGCTTGGCAAAATGGGCGTTGAAACAAGAAAAAGTCTTACCGTTAGCGGATTTTTGAAGGATGCAATTATTCCTAAAATATTTAGAAAAGGCGAAACCCACTTGCAGCGAGCAAATCGCCTAGCAAAACCTTATTTAATGAGAGATATCGGCGGAGATGCATTGGAATGTGTATCTGACGTAGCGTATGCGGAAGAAAGAGGTATTGATGGAATTATCCACATAAGCCCATTCACTTGTATGCCTGAAATCATGTCACAAAATATATTCCCAGCAATGCGTGAAAACTGTGATGTTCCGATTTTGCCATTGATTATGGATGAACAAACAGGAAAAGCCGGATATTTGACAAGGCTTGAAGCTTTTGTTGATTTAATGAGAAGACGAAAACGAAAAAATGCAATGAAAAAGAAAAAACAAGAAGAAGTTACTAAGTAAATTGTCGGTTTAAAACAAGTCGATTGAGGAAAAAATATAATATATGTTTAAACTATTTAAAGACACATTCAAATCAACAAATGAAGGAATAATCCTCGCAACACCATTAATACTATTTTTATGGGTAATTACTTTATACATATCATATTCAAAAGAAGTTGTTGACACTATTCCAGAGATGATATTGTCAGGAATTACGATGTTATTTATGTTCAGCGCATTTTGCTCCGGTTGGTTTTATATGGTAAAAAAGTGTGTTGAATTTTCGAAAAAAGACTTTATTCTTGACGAAGATAAGGCGCATGAATCATTAAAACTTATTCAGGCATTGCCTATTGGAGTCGGAAAGTATTTTCTAAAATACGTTGGTGCTTGCGTAATGTTTTTAGGCATGGCAATGGTTATAGCCTCAATTACGTATAGTATAACTGTTCCGTTTATTCAGCAAATGAATTTTTCGCTTGAACAGATGAGTACAGTAATTAATTCGGCGCAAGAGGCTACAAATTTTATAAGTACAATGCCAACTGATAAAATGCTTATTTTATTCAAGCTTAATATGATATTGTTAGGAATAACATCTGTATTTTCATTCCTATTAATGCTATGGATGCCGGAAATTATTTATACAAAAAGAAATCCGTTTATTGCATTATTTACATCAATCAAAAAGCTTTTCGTAAAATTCAGAAAATCTATTGTACTCTTTATTTATATATCATTATGCCAGTTTATTATTTCTTATTTGAGTACTTTTGCATTATTACATCCTATAGCATATATGATTATGATGATAGTTTATTTCTATTTCATCGTATATATAGTTGTGCTAATATTTTCTTATTATGACAAAGAATTTAACGACAATGACCAAGAAACCGAAAGTAGTAGCGATAGTCGGAGCGACAGCTAGCGGTAAAACTGCCTATTCGATAGAACTTGCTAAAGAAATCAATGGCGAGATAATATCCGCTGATTCAAGACTTGTTTACAAAGGCTTTGATATAGCTTGCGCCAAACCGACAAAAGAGGAACAACAAGGAATCCCACATTATATGATGGACATTGTTGAGCCTGAATTCGACTATACGGCAGGTTTATACGCAAAACAGGCAAAAGAATACATCTATAAAATTATTAACAACGGAAAAACGCCAATTATTGTTGGTGGAACCGGATTATATTTTAGATTACTTTTAGAAAACTATATCATGCCGGAAGTTGAACCTAATCCGGATTTAAGACAAGAATTAAAACAAATGGACTCAAACGACTTGCATAAACGTTTATCAGCATTTGACTCTAAAGGTGCATTACAAATTGATCCAAATGATAAGAAAAAACTTATACGCGCAATAGAAATTGTTGAAACATTAAATAAACCCCTAAATGAAGTTCGAAGTATTGGAAATAATAACGAATTTGAAATAGAATGGATTGGAAAAAACTTTCCACGAGATATCTTATATGAGAGAATAAATAAACGAGTTGATTTGATGCTTGAAAACGGCATTGTTGAAGAAACGCAAACTCTATTAAGCAAACATGGAAGAATCCCGAACATAATAAACACTATCGGATATCAAGAAATAGTTCAGTACTTGGATGGAATTTATACACTTGAAGAGGCACTTGAAAAGTTAAAACAAAATACTCGCCGATATGCTAAACGGCAACTCACTTGGTTTAGGAAAAATCCTAATATTAAATGGGATTGCTATCCGGAATTACTAAAAAAATAAATGCTTTGAAAGAACCTTTGTTATATAATAGCTATATGAAAAAGTTTTACAAAATTCTGGGATATTTTATACTGTTTTTTATCGCTTTTAGCATGCTTTACCCGTTTTTTGTAATGATTAATTTGTCTTTTGTAAAAAATGATGCAATCTTTTCACAAGCCGGTCACCTGTATTATACCGGATTAACCCTTGAGAACTACAAAAACGTATTTACAGAACTTCCGCTTGCCAGATACTTTTTTAACAGTCTGGTTGTAGCAACAATAACAACAATAGGACAAGTTGTTTTTTCCGCAATGGCCGGCTATGCTTTTGCAAGAATAAACTTCAAGTATAAAAATCAAATATTCCTGATAATTTTGATTACAATGCTAATTCCCCCACAAGTGAATATAATCCCGTTATTTTTCTTAATGCGTCAATTACACTTAATTGACACATATTCAGCATTAATTCTCCCTGGGTTGTTTGGCGGTTTTGGGATATTTCTAATGCGCCAATATTTTTTAGGTTACCCTAAAGACTTGGAGGAAGCAGCATTAATTGATGGCTGTAATATGCTGGAAAGCTTTTTTAAGATTGCATTACCATTAGCCCTCCCAACAGTAATGACTTTAGCATTATTCACCTTTGTTACGACTTGGAATAGCTTTATGTGGCCACTTATAGTCACAAACTCTGAAGGGATGAGAACTTTACCTGTAGGACTAGCAATATTTAAAGGAAGTTTTAGAGAAGTGACATTATGGGGAGAACTTCTTGCGTGTTCTGTTATTTGTACAATACCGGTTATTGGCGTGTTTTTGGTCGGGAGAAAATATTTTATAAATGACATTATGCAAGGCGGAGTGAAAGAATAACCCTTTAAACTTTTTTGTGCTATCCTTATAAAGGAATATGAAAGGATTAATATACAATGCCCCATAATTATGCAATAGCTTTATTAATAACATTTTTGGCAGGACTGGCAACGGCAATCGGTTCTGTAGTTGCGTTTATTCTAAAAAGAGATAATTTAAAAGCATTATCCGTAGGACTCGGATTTTCTGCAGGTGTTATGATATTTTTGTCATTCACAGACATTATTCCATCTGCCGGAGAAATGTTAAAAGAGAATTTCCCAAACAACCACGAATGGATTGTTTATGGTGGATTTATTATCGGGATATTAATCGCAATTTTAATTGATATGTTTATTCCTGACCATATTCCGGAACAAGACTTGTTGAATCCTGATAAAGTTGTTGATGCCGAGCACAGAATTAAACGTGCCGGTCTATTAACAGCAGTTGCAATTTGTGTCCACAATTTCCCAGAAGGAATGGCAACATTTCTATCAGCATCTCATGACCTCACATTGGGAATTTCTGTAGGTTTAGCAATTGCAATACACAATATTCCTGAAGGTATCGCGGTAGCACTTCCTGTTTATCACGCAACAGGTAAAAAAAGATACGCCACTTTATACGCTGCATTATCAGGCATAACGGAACCAATTGGAGCTGTTATCGGGATGATTTTATTGCACTTTTTCTTACCGCAAATAATGGTTGGCATAGCAATGGCAGCCGTTGCAGGAATTATGATTTACATATCGTTTGATACATTACTTCCGCTTGCAAAAGAATTCGGGAACTGGCACCTTTCTATGGTTGGGATTATTTCCGGCATGTTATTCATTTGGATAAGCTTGTTATTACTCCCATAATGTTGCCTAATTGAAATGTTTTTGCATTTTTTATAGAAAAATGTTCTAATAAATATATGAACTATATTTTTTATTTTTTAATAGTAATCTCAATAATAGCCGGAGCGATTAACGGGAAGTTAGATGATGTCGTAAATTCTATTCTTACAGGCGCAGAATTGTCCGTAAAGGTAGCCTTTTCGCTTATTGGCATTATGGCTTTTTGGCTGGGAATGATGAAGATTGCCGACAAATGTGGACTAATTAACATTATTTCCAAAATTATCAACCCAATAACCAAAATACTTTTTAATGAAATTCCTAAAGACTCACCCGCAATCGGTGATATTGCAATGAATTTTTCAGCAAACGCATTCGGACTAACAAATGCTGCAACTCCTATTGGGATTAAAGCTATGGAAGAACTTCAAAATCAAAACATAGATAAAAAGAGTGCTTCAAATGCTATGTGTATGTTGCTTGCAATGAACACTGCCGGCTTTCAACTAATTCCGGCAACAGTAATTGCCGTTTTAATCGGCGTAGGATACAAAAATCCAACATTGATTATCGCCCCAACCTTACTTGTTACGGGGGTAACTTTTATTTGTTCAATATTATTGGCAAAAATATTTCAAAAAATCTGGAAACCGCAAGAGGAGGCTAAGTAATGTTCCACTCCTTAATGAATGTAATTTCCCTTTGGGCATTGCCTGCAATACTTATTTTAATTTTGACAATGGGCTTAATAAAAAAAGTTCCTTTGTATGAAGTTTTTACGGACGGCGCAAAAGAAGGATTTAAGGTTTCCGTAAACATCATTCCTTATCTGGTTGCAATAATTGTTGCAATCTCAATGTTGCGCGCATCTGGAATTATTGAAATGAGTAGCCATCTGCTTGCTCCAATTTTAACCAAATTTAATATTCCTGTCGATGTAATGCCGATAATGATAGTGCGCTCCCTTTCCGGTTCTGCGGCTCTTGGAATTTTTTCTGATATTGCACATTCACTCGGACCTGACAATTATGCGACCACTCTTGCAGCCATTATGGTTGGTAGTAGTGAAACTACATTTTACGTTTTGGCTGTTTATTTTGGTGCTGTCGGGATTTCTAAACTCAGATATGCGCTTGTAGTCGGGCTTCTTGCGGATTTAGTGGGGATAATTCTCTCAGTTACTGTTTGTAATCTTATGTTTGGGTAATAAGTTTTGGCTGTTCACTTGTCTGATATTCAAGCCAACTTTGAGTAAGCTCTTGCACATCAGGTTCTATAATCGTTTTCACTAATACTGCATAATTTATGTCAATAAAATTAATTTTAGAAATCTGTTCAACAATAAATGATTTTTCACCACAATTATGACAAAACTTTTCTTCCGGCATGATTTTTCCATCTTTAACTATAGCCTTAAGTTTGACGCCGCAACAAGAACATCTCGTAATATACCATCTATTTTCAATAAGCTCCCCACAATCCGGACAATAACAGATATCCTTGTCAGGGGTTACCTTATCGTGGTGACATTTCTTTTTGTTTTTGAAATATTCTAATAAATTCATATTCTTTATTTAAGATTATTTTCAGAAAAGTCAATTACAAAATACATGCCAGTACCATCAATATCAAGGTACCAATTTGCAAAGCTGTTCCCACGTTTTGTGAAAATTTATTGGAATCATATTTTCCTGCAGATTTTTGTGCATTATAAGCACTTGAAATTCTATTAAGTCTTGTGTTTATGTCATCACTGGAAAATTCTGAGCCAAACATAAAGTTTTCAATTCTTGCTAATCGATTTTCCGTTGTATCGTTTGAATAATTTTGTCGCAACAATTTTTTCTCAACCGTAGATAATGAAACTTTCTTCGGAGAAGATGAATAGTTTTGAGTATTTTCGTACCTTTGGAAACGTTGATTATTCATATCATTATAAGCATCATAGTCAAACTGATTCGGTGACATATATTTATTCAGATGAAAATCTGATTGAAGAGGCATTACATCTTCGTCGTAAAAGCTGTTTGAAGATTGCGCTATTTGATTATTCATCAATGAAGGTGGCTTTATTTCAGCTTTTAACCTGTCGACCCTTGTACTCAAATCATCCGTGTATGTTTTATTAAAAGCTTTTTTCTCTAAATTAGACAATCTTGTTTTTATATCTTGTTTTGCATAAACCTGATTAAATATTTGTTTTTCCATCTCATCTACAGCAGGATAGCTTACATCAGATGTAGCAACAGGTTCTTCTTCTATATAGTCAGAATTTTCCGCAAAAGTATCTTCTACCGGTTCAATTTCTTTTCCGATAGACTCTGCGGAAATATCCTTACTTAATTTTGCAAGCCTTTCGGTTTGACTTTTGTTCGAAGTTTTCCCGTAAACAGAATTTTCTATTCGGTTAAGACGAGCAAGTTCTGTTTCATTATTATATTGAAAACCATACAAAGACTCTTCAATTTTTCCTAAAGTAGCCTGAGATGCAGTAAGTGCAAACGATATACCACTCCCGAATAAAAATGTAATTGCAATTAATAAAACAAATTTTTTCATAATAACAACTCCTTAGATACAGAATAAATGTCGTTATAATGAAAAACTATTGAACAAATACGGGATTTAAAAACTATAAAAACCAAGCCGAAAGGAATACAACTTTCGGCTCAGAAAAAAATATATATTAGACAAATTCATTAATTCAAAAAGCTATGTATCATAGCAATAATTCCTTTAACCGTATTGTAAGGCAATTGCACTG
>OIYS01001102.1_pt1 | contig 15082 bp, 15 predicted proteins | sample 1588271 | NCBI WGS metagenome assembly OIYS01 (sample SAMN03283286) | human gut metagenome | biome: human-associated habitat; material: feces | host: Homo sapiens | place: Peru | collected 2012
AGTGGCTCCTGTTTCTCCAGTTGCTCCTGCTAAACCCTGAATTCCTTGTGGACCAATCGGACCTGTTGGACCTGTTGCTCCAGTGGCTCCTGTTTCTCCAGTTGCTCCTGCTAAACCCTGAATTCCTTGTGGACCAGTCGGACCGGTTGGACCCGTTGCTCCAGTGGCTCCAGTGGCTCCAGTGGCACCTGTTAAGCCTTGAATTCCTTGTGGACCAGTCGGACCTGTTGGACCAGTAGCTCCAGTGGCTCCAGTGGCTCCCGTTGGTCCTCCCGCAGGTCCGGTTGGACCGGTTGGGCCTTCAGGTATTTCTGCTAATATGACTTGAATTAATCTATTAACATCAAGACAGCAACATCCTGAAGAATTATGTTGACAGTTATTATTCATATAATCATCCTTTCTATACATTTTATGTACTACAAAGAATATGGTAAATAATAAATGACCCATAAAAAAAGAAATCACACTAAAATGATTTCTATAAACGTAGATTGTTAACGTTATCCATAAATTTTTGAGGATCAACAATATTGCAATTTTGTTTTAGATTTAATTCTCTTTTTAAAATCTTCATTCCTCTTGTTTTATCATTAATTATAATCGGCAATAATTCTAATGACTTAAGTAGCCCAATTAAATATCCCAAATCTGTAATTACATCAGTATCTAAATAATAATCCTTATAGTGAGCTATTAATTCTTCATCTGTTAACGTGCTAGCATCTTGATCACTATCTAATAATTCCTCATTTAAATAATCTATTAATAATTTACGGAAGTCATCTGTTTTAATACTACTATCATATTTTTCAAAATCTTTAACTAACAAAAAATAGTCAGTTAAAGCAATCAAACTTTCACTAGTATAAGAGAAACGATTTTCAAATATAAGTTTTCTATAAAAACCATCATAGCTCAAAAATGTATATAATAGTTCTAGTAAAATCGAATTCAACTCATCACAGCAATTATACCTATTTTTCTTAAGATTACCAGTAATTCTAAAATAATCAATAGCATGCCCTACTTCATGTAGTAAAACATGATCACCTGTTTTTTTATCAAATGTTATAAATGGAGTTTGAAAATAATTTAAATAAAAGCAATTTGTATCTAGAGTTTTACTATGATTAAAAATGTATACAAGTGGATCAGGACTGTTAAATAACATTGAAGCATAAAAATAATATTCTTGGTCTAAGCTTTTTAAAAAATATAAAATGTTATTTATTGCTTCATTATTACCTTTACAAATTATATTTTCATTTTCTTCGTAAGAAAATAAAACTTCAGAGTCATAGAAATCAAGAATTCTATCAATTTGTTTTTTACTTATTAGATTTTTGCCGTGCGCAATTTTATCAAAAAAATATTTCTTAAACTCATCCATGCTTTCATTTTCTGATGAACTTTCGCACATGGGAAGCTCTAAAATTGTTTCCATAATAGCTATATCACTATCTATTAGATTAATTTTATTAGCATTAGACATTTCTCTTCGTTTTATTCTTTTTAATATCTCAAGATATTTTCTTAAAGTCTCTTTGTCTGCTAGCTTAAAGTTTGCCATAATAATACCCCCGTTTTTGTAAAATTTAATTAATTATTAATAAACACTTAATAAAACTTTCAGTTAAATTATAACCTAAATTATTCGTAATAACTACTATTTTAAGTTATTTAAACTATTTATTAGTATAATTATAATATTTTATCTCAGCTAACTCATTTGAAATAGCAGAAATCTCATCATACTCTTCATCAAGCAAATCTGGTGTATTATTTATAAAATCATTAATTTTGAAAAGTATTTCATCATAAGACGAGTATGTAAGAACGTCTATTCCATACTTGTGTAAAGATTCTATTATATAGTCACGTATCAATAACCCATTTTTTGTTTTTACAAGCTTATTTTTATTTATAGTTTCATTTATTATATTATCTAAATTCATGATTCTCCTTATTATTCAAATTATGATATTTTTTTACAATGTCTTTATCATAATATCTTATTGCTCCACTTGGTAACATAAGCATTCTTTCAACGTTTAACTCTTCAATAAATGAATTGTTATGACTAACTAATAATATTGTTCCTTCATAATTTTTAAAAGTGCTAGCTATAATTTTTTCGGTATCAGGATCTAAATGGTTAGTTGGCTCATCCAAAACAAGAAAATTTGTATCCATCGCAGCGATTTTGGCAAGTGCTACTCTGGATCTTTCTCCCGGTGATAAAATTTTGACTTTTTTAAAAACATCATCACCGTGGAATAAAAAATTACCTAACAAAGCTCTAAGTTCTTTTTCTTCCAAACCGCTATCACTAAAATTATTAATTATGCTCTTATCCAAATCTAAAATTTCATGTTCTTGAGCATAATATCCTATTTTAACGTTATGGCCCAATACTATTTCTCCAGATAGGGGCTTAAGTAACCCTACTATAAGTTTAAGTAAAGTTGATTTACCAATTCCATTTTCACCAACAATTAAAAATTTTTCTCCTCTATTTAAAGAAAATTTCAAATTGTCATATAATAATTTATCACTTCTGTAGCCAAATTTTAAATTGGTAACCTTAAGAGGCATTATTCCCGATTTTGTAGTTACTTTTATTTTGAAATTTGTCTTTTTATTTGTTTTCGCCAAGACAACTTTATCTTTATCTAACTTTTCTATTTTTTTTAGACGATCCTTAGCAATGTTAGCTTTTTTTTCATTACCATGTAAATACTTATCAACTACTCTTTGAAGCTTTGCTCTTTCTTTATCTTGCATGTCTTTTTTCTTTTCTAAAAAGGCATCATTTTCTTTTTTTATCTTTAAATACTTTGAATAACTAAATGGACTATAAATTGCTTTATGTGTCAACTTATCGATGTATAGTGTACTTTTTGTGACAGCATCTAAAAAAGAAATGTCATGAGATATAACTAACACTAATCCCCTATAACTTTTTAAATAGTCAATAATAAAATTTTTAGTATCTAAATCTAAGTGATTAGTTGGTTCATCCAACAAAAGAATTTCTGGCTTTTGGTATAATAAACGTAAAAAAGCAATTTTGGATTTTTGACCTCCCGATAATGTTTCCATTGTTTGATCTAAAATTTCAAGGGGTATTTTCATGCCATCAATTAACTTTAATAAAATGCTCTCTGCCTCATATTCATCATAATATGCTAATTTATCATTAAGCTTATTAATCTTATTCATTATGATTGCCAATTTTTTATCATCAGTTTCATTCGACGCTTTAATGTATAGTTTTTCAATTTCATCACGATATTTTTTTATGGGACGAGCTTCAAGTAAATAAAGAAAGACATTTTTCTTTTTAATACTTTGATCGTCTACTATAACTTGTGGCAAATAACCAACATGAGTATTATTTGGTAAAGATATTTTTCCACTTTCTGGTTCAATTTTTTTCAAGATAATATTAAAAAGAGTTGATTTACCAGCTCCGTTCACACCAGTTATTCCAACCTTGTCATACTTATCTAAATGAAATGACACATCATTAAATATTTCTTCGGTACCAAATGACATATTTAAATTTTCTATATTCATGATACTGCGCATCCTTTTAATTAATTTCTTTTTCTGTTTATATTTTCTCCTAAATATGTCTCTAATGCAACATTAAAATCTGATAATTTATTGATTTTTGAAAAAACTATTATATCCGATGTCGGAGAAATATAACTTAAACTTTTTTTTATTATTTCCCCTTTTAAGCTAGATGGATCCACAAATACGATCTTTGGAATATCTCTTAAAAATAAATCTTTTCTTAATATTTTTATTATTTCGTTATCCATACTCTCTATTATGCCATGTTTATAAACAAAATTATGGGCATACTGAAATCCAAAATGAATATTTTGATATATATTTATTTTTTTTAAAACACTTAGAACGTTTAATAAATATAATAAATATACGTCTCCAAATAATGATATTTCTACTTCGTTAAAATTAACTAACTTATTTATTTTTGAAAAAAATTCGTCTATATCATCTAAATCATTAAATAATTCAATGTTTATAAATAATTTGTAATCCATAAAAAAATCCTCCTTTATAAATTTAACATTTATAAAGGAAGAAATTTGACGAAATAAATTATTTATTTGTTTTGTCTATTAGTAACGTATATATGCTTTGCCCACGATATTCATCTTTAGAAAAATCATCATCAGTATCATAAGTAAAAACTGATAATTTTATTGGATAATTTATATCAGCTTCTGAATTACCAGCAGTTAATTTAACTGATGTAATAATAGTATTTTCATTGAATTCTTCATTAGTTATGTGACTATACCATTTGTCTTTAGCATGAATAACTGCATCATATAAATAGACACCAATATACTTTTGATTTTTCAAAGTATTGGAAGGATCATAAATGTATTCATTTATCACCGTTCCATCTTTTAAGGGAATAGTAAGAATTATTCCCATCTTATAATTTGTATTTATACTATCCCAAGTACTTTTTACATAATCTGTATAGCGTCCCTTAAAAGTTATAAATTCATCATTTTTAGGTAATATTTGAAAGGTATTAATGTCTTTATTTGGATATATGTTAGTATTATAACTTTTTAATAATGTATATGTATTGTTCTTTTTGGTATATAATCCCATATTTATTGGGTTTTCATCAACATATTCCAAAGAAACTTTTTCTGTTGTTTTTTCTGGTTCTTTTATTGTTTTTATTTCTCGAAATGGTTCTCTTTCACATCCAGTAAGTAAAAATAATAATGCCAAAAGCAAAAACTTTTTCATATTATCACCAACTTAATTATATATTATTTACTTATAATTTACAATTGTTTAACTAGCTAACTATTCGCCAATTTTTTTAAAATGTTTTCAATTTCCAAAGTATCTTCATCATATAAATCGACGTGGAAATTTGTAATACCTAAACTTTTATAGAAACTAATTTTATCCAATAAATTAATATTTTCACTATTTAATATTTTTAAATAACAATTTTGAGAAACTAAAGGATATTTTTTCTTGTTATCACCCATAATATAATATTTATCATTGCAAAGATGGCACACTTTTTCTTTGTTAACATACTTATTTAATAAACAATATTTCATTATCATAACTTCTGGTCTACCATATACATACATTTCTACATTAAACATATCTTTAATCTCACTCATGAGTTTTATTAAATCATCATTAGGTATTTCAATAGACAAAGCTATTTTCTTTATATTCTCTAAGCTTAATGTTTTTATGGCATAACTGTTTGTGATGTTTAAGTAAATATCTGTAAAAACCTCATTATCTTTTGCATAAGAAATGGCTCCGCCTAGTTCAGTTGCTAAAATACGTTCATTTTTTAAAGATTTTACTTTATTATTTACCCGACTAGTTTTTAAATAAACGTTATTATAACTCTTATATTTAGCATATAATAAAGCATCCTCAGTATATATTAAAACATTTTTATTTAATAAATACTTTAACTGACTCTCATTTCTTATTAAAAAGGAAATATCATGAGTTATTGCCATATTTTTATATTTAACCGGTTCATCAATTTTTTTAATAATTTTTTTATTATTTTCTCTTTTTTCTTTTAAAGAAGCTAATATATCTCGACGCATTTCATTTAGTAATTTCATTGGGAAGAAAATATTTTCATCTTTATTAATTTTAATATCACATACAACAAATGGGGTGTTGCTGGTTTTATTTAGCTTTTCAATAATTACTTCATCACTAAGGCTAGCGGTTTTAGCTCTCTCTACTAAACACCCTTCAATAGTTATTTTAGAAGAAAAATCATCCACAGTAATTATAAGAGGTTTTCCAATAAAAAATTCACACTTAATTTTAATGGGAATTTTGCGTATAGGAATATTTTTGATTTTTTCTTCTAACCTAGTATCTAAAGTTTTTAATACAAATCCGTCTTTTCTTAAATTAACTTTATTTAATACATAGGCTTCTTCGCCTTTTTTTAATTCATTAGTTAATTTTCCATCTTTTCTAAATAAGTAATTTACAATCATTCCTTCATTGTTTTCAAATCTTATTCCATCATTTTGGGCTAAATCTTCTTCCAAAATAATTTTTATTTTATCTTTATGTGGATAAGCTTTTCCTAAATATATGCCTTGGTGATTTTGGCTAATTCCGTTTACAATATCTTTTTTATCTTCTAAATTAATAAATCCTTTAGTAAATTTACGGTTATATAATAAAGCCATATTCTTCTCTTCTTCTAGAGTTACTACTGGTTTTCTTCCGGTTTCATATTCATCAATTAATCTTCTATAAACTTTAGTTATGTACTCTACATAATAAGGTGATTTCATGCGTCCTTCTATTTTCAAGGAGTCTACATTACTATTTAGAATGTCACCAATATATTTAGATGTATTAAGTTCCTTTAAACTAAGCAAATATTTTTCTTTTAAATTTAACGATTTATCATTTTTATATAAATTATAAGGAAGACGGCAAAGGCCTGCACATTCCCCTCTATTGCCACTTCTCGAAAGTGAAAGAGCAGACATTAAACATTCTCCTGAATATGAAACACATAATGCTCCATGAATGAATACTTCTTTTTCTATAGAAACATCTATATCTTTAATTTCATTAAGACTTAATTCACGATCAAGAACTACCCTTTTTACTCCCAAATCTTTTAAATATTGTAGCCCTTCTTTATTATGATTATGTGCTTGAGTTGAAGCGTGAATAACTGCATTAGGATATCTTTTTAAAACTAGATTAATCATACCAAGATCTTGCATAATTAAAGCATCAACGCCAATTAGCATGAGATGATCTATATAATCTATAAATTCTCTTATTTCACTTTCAAATATTATAGTATTTACTGTAACATATACTAATACGTTATAAAGATGGGCATATTTTACGGCTTCATCTAATTCTTCCATCGAAAAGTTTTTAGCGTACTTCCTAGCTCCATATTGATATCCGGCAATATAAACAGCATCGCATTTAGCATCGATTGCTCTTTTTAAAGTTTCTAAATCTCCCGCAGGGGATAATAATTCTATTTTTGCCATTTATTCCTCATGATAACGTGAAAAATATTCATCTAAGACTAAAATCATATCTCTAGCTATAACTTTATTCTTTTCATTTACTTTCTCACTATCTTTTAAAATTTTTATTGCATCTTGTAATTTGCAGCAATCCACTTTATACTTTTCAGCTTTTTCATTTTCGGTTAAAGAAATTAAATTATTATCAGGCTTTTTTTCTGTTTTGACAATAAAATAATAAGTATCAGCTTGTCTATTTGTATTCTTCTTAGGATAATCTTTATTTCGATAAGAAATTTTCATAATTGGATTTTTAATATCATCTATGGAAATACATATACCTGATTCTTCTTTTATTTCACGGACCAAGCATTCTTTTAATGTCTCATTTTCTTCCTTATGTCCTCCAATAAATTGCAAAACTCCATTTTGATTCCCATAGTATAGAGAATCATCATTTATAATAACCGCCTTGGCTCTTGAAACAAATTCAGTTATATCTTTTTCAGATAAAAAATCATAATTATAAATTAATTCTTTCATAAAACACCTCTTTTTTATAATATCACATATTTTTAACAATTAATAATATATTTAATTAGGTGAAGTTATGAAAAAAGTTTTATTTTTATTTGGAGGAAGATCACACGAGCACATAGTATCTTGTAATTCATTAAAAAGTATCATTGAAAATATCGACGAAAGTAAATTTTCCTACACCTTAGTTGGGATAGATAATAAAGGTGACTGGTATTTATATAATGATAATTTAGATTTTTTAAAAGATGGTAGTTGGATATATAAAAATAAATATAAAATCGATAACATAAGTGAATATTTAAAGCAGTTTGACGTGGTTTTTCCCATTATACATGGTAACTTTGGTGAAGATGGTAGACTTCAAGGGCTATTTGAAAGTTTAAAAATACCGTTTGTAGGATCGAAAACACTTTCAAGTGCGATATGTATGGATAAAGTAATTTTTAAATCTTTAATGGAAAAAAATAATATTCCGGTTGTTCCTTATTTAGCATTTAGCGATAAAATTAACAAAAAAGTAAAAAAATCATTATATTATCCAATTATTGTAAAACCTTCTCGAGAAGGCTCTTCCATTGGCATTAAAAAAGTGAAAAATAAAAATGAATTAGAAAATGCTATTAAATATGCGAAAAAATTTGATAAAAAAATAATCATTGAAAAATTTATTAATGCAAAAGAAATAGAAATAGCAATTTTAGAAAATAATCATAAGCTAATAATCTCTACTCCGGGAGAAATAATTTCAGCAAATGATTATTATGATTTTGATGCTAAATACAATAACAGTGAATCTAAAACAATAATACCTGCCAATATTCCTAATAATATAATTGCTAAAATGAAAAGCTATGCTAAATTAGCTTATAAATTTTGCGAATGTACAGGATTTGCAAGGGTAGACTTTTTTTATGAAGAATCTAGCGGAAAAATATATATAAATGAAATTAATACTATACCAGGATTCACAAAGATAAGCATGTTTCCAAAACTGTTAGAATATGAAAAAATAAATTACCAAAAGCAAATAACAATTTTAATAAATAATGCTTTAAAAGATAATACTTTATAAGTAATCTATTTATGTACAAAAAAACTAATCTAATAATTGATTAGTTAATTTTTTAATGGGGCGAAATAAGGGAGTCGAACCCTTGCATAACAGAGCCACAATCTGCCGTGTTAACCACTTCACCAATTCCGCCATGTGAGAATAGTTTATCAAATAATTATCAAAATATCAATAATAAACTACTCTTTTTTTTAATTTGTATCTTGAAGGTTAACATTTTCGTTTTTTAAAAGATCTGCAAATATTACTTTAAATCTTTCTATCTCTTTTTTCTTAGCATCTTCATAAATATTCTTAGCGTTACATACTGCTTTAAAGAAATGTTTAATAGTTACAACGTCAGAGTTATCATATAAGGCATATGTAAAAGCGTTAGCAACAATTGTTAAACATATATCAGGATATCTACTTGCTACCTCATAAACTCTTTTATACTCATCAGTCATTTCGACAATAAACGACATTATTTTTTCTTTTATGAAATCTGTATAATTAATCTTTACTCCAATTTGCTTTTCAAATTTAGGTAAAGTTCCCATTAATATTTTAACAACCGTAGGTTTATCAGCTTCTAAAACTTCTATTTTTTGGAATCTTCTTAAAAATGCTCTATCTCTTAAAATATATTGCTCATATTCTTCAGTAGTTGTGGCACCGATCATTTTAATACTACCACGATCCAAACCTGTTTTTAACATATTAGCAAAGTCAATGCCTCCACTTTTGCTAACCAATAAATGTGTTTCATCAATAAATAGGATTGTATTCTTTCTATTTTGAAGTTCTTTCATTAGTAATTCCATTTTATTTTCAGTCCTATTTTCAACTGATTCAGTACCCATTAAGCTTGTAATATTTATTTTTATAACTTCCCACCCATTTAAAGCATTAGGTACCATTCCGTTTTTAATACGATAAGCTAATCCCTCAACAATAGCAGTTTTACCTATACCAGGTTTACCAACTAATAAAGCACTTTTTTCAGGTGTTAAAAGTGTCAATATACATTGCTTTATTTCATCATCTCTTGCTATAGCAGGATCTGTTATATATTCTTTCTTTGTTAAGTTTTCTCCATATCTTTCAAGCATACTTATTGTAGAAGTATCTAAAAATTCCTCATTCATACAATCACCCTTTTCTTAAAAATTATACCATGTCTAAAGCAAAAAAAAAACTACTTTATTAAGTAGTTAATTTCTAAATGGCGCCTGATGTAGGACTCGAACCTACGACCTAACGGTTAACAGCCGTGCGCTCTACCGACTGAGCTAATCAGGCATTACTCATTAAGTATATAGAAAAACTATTAATTTGTCAATAACATTTTACTTATTTTTTAAAAGTTTTATAAAAATATACTTAATGAATTTTTTTATTACTTTGTTCTTTTTCTAACGTAACCTACATATGGTAAATTACGATATTTATCTTTATAGTCTAAACCGTACCCCACTACAAACTCATCAGGTATCTTAAAGCCATAATAATCCGGACTGATATTTACTTTACGACGAGCTTCTTTATCTAATAAAACACAAATTTTTATAGATTTTGGTTTCTTTAATGCTAAATAATTTTTTAAATATTCTAGTGTATATCCTGTGTCTATAATATCCTCAACAATTATTACATTTTTACCCTCAACACTATTGGATAAATCATATTTTAAATCTATTTGACCACTACTAACTGTTTCTTCTCCGTAGCTTCCAACTTTCATAAAGTCTAGGATAAGGTTTTGGTTTTCAATTTTTCTTGATAAATCTATGGCAAAATAGACTGCTCCTTTTAGTATACAAATTAATACTAAATCTTCATTTTGATATTCTTCAGTAATTATTCTGGCAAGTTGTGTTGTTTTTTCTTCTAATTCTTCTTGGCTTATTAATACTTCAATGTTATCCATAATTATTTTATTACTCCTAAAATTAAATCGTCTTTTTTTACTGTATCAACACTAAAAGTATATGCTTTTAATATTAAAGATATAATATCGCTGCTATAATCTTTATTAACATACATTGTCAACAAAGATTCACCTTTACTTACATACTCACCTTTATGTTTATTTAAAACTATTCCCACTTCATAATCAATTTTATCATCTAAGGTTTCCCTACCTGATCCAAGTAACATAGATGCTCGGCCAATTTTTTCAGCATCAATATTTTTTATATATCCATCACTAACTGATAAGACATCAACTTTATCTTTAACGTCATTCGTTAAAATGCTTTCGTATATACCACCTTGATTTATGATTATTTCTTTTAATTTTAAGAAAGCTTTCTTGTTTTTAATAACTTCTTTAACTAGCTTGCTTGCTTCATCAATTTCTATCTTTTTGGCCAGGCTTACAATATAACTAGCAAGTTCAATTGATAACTTACTTAAGTCATTTTCTTCCTCACCATTTAATATACTAAGAGCTTCTTGTACTTCAAGTTTATTACCTATGTTATTTCCTAATGGTGCATCCATATTAGTAAGTAACGCCACTACTTTTCGGTTAAAGTGTTTACCTATTTTAACCATTAATTCAGCTAATTTTTTAGCATCACTAATATTTTTCATAAAAGCTCCTGTGCCAACTTTAACGTCTAAAACAATAACATCAGCACCAGCTGCAAGTTTTTTAGACATAATACTTGAAGCAATTAGCGGAATACTTTCAACGGTACCAGTAACATCTCTTAGGGCGTACATCATTTTATCGGCGGGTGTTAAGTTGCCTTTTTGATAAATTAAAACAGCTCCTACATCTTTTAAGTTTTTATTAAACTCTTCATCTGTTAAAGATACTTTGAAGTTGTCTATAGATTGTAGTTTATCTATGGTGCCACCAGTAAATCCTAAACCCTTACCGCTCATCTTAGCCATCTTTAGACCAAGAGATGCTACAATGGGAGCAATAATAAGGGTTGTTTTATCGCCTATACCTCCAGTAGAGTGTTTATCAACTATAACTCCTAACTCTTTAGGATATGATAATTTATCTCCACTTTCTAGCATGGCCTCCGTTAAATAAAAAGTTTCTTCATCATTCATTCCGTTTAAAAAAATTGCCATTAATAAAGATGACATCTGATAATCAGGTATCTCTTTATTTGTATAACCATTTACTACAAAAAATATTTCCTCTTTAGAAAGAGCAAGTTTGTTTCTTTTTTTTACAATAATATCAATTATATGCATTAAAAACTATCCCACCTTCAGTATATATCATTATTTTATTTTTTTAAAGTATTATTATTATTTTTTTTACTTGTTTTTTGAAATGTATCAACTACAAGAATAATATCAACAGCAAGAAGAAAAATCGCAGCTATTCTAATTTTATAAATGAATAATATAATAGCTGGTATTAAAATTAATATGGCCGATATGACCGCGGCTATCCTTACTATTTTAGGATCTGATATCTCGATATGGTAATTAATACTTTTCCCCTTAAATAAACGATATTGATTGTCCATATGAGAATAGTCTTCTACAAATCCATCTTCTTTAGAAGTCACTATTTTAGTTACTTTAGCATTAGGATATATTTTTACTTCCTTTTTCATTTTATCACCTATTATAAATATACCATTATTTATTATTACTTTTTTAAATAATCTTTAATATGACACATTTTTTACACAATAAAAAAGTGTTATTCTAAAACACTTTCTTCCTCATCTTGTAATTTCAATTCAGTATTCTGTAGAGTTTTCATATCAACTTTATTTATCGAATCAAACCTCTTGGTGATTTTTTCACTAGTTATATGTAAATCTTTAACACTCTTGCTTACTGTATCAATATTACGCGATAATTTATCCCATCTATCACGATAGCGTTCAAATTCAAAGCTCAATTTGTTAAGCTCTTCATGGATTATTTTTGCATATTTATCTCTTTCCATATTTTTTAAAATCATACTTATGATTGATAAAGTAGATAATAAAGTTGTTGGAGATGTAATCCACACCTTTTTGTTATAGGCTTCTTTTAATAAATCAGGATGATATGCATTAACTTCAGCAAAAATAGCTTCGGCTGGTAAAAACATAATGGCCTCATTACTTGTTTCACCGGGAATAATATATTTAGTGCTAATGGCATTAATATGTTTTTTAAAATCCAACGTAAAAGCTTTGCTAGCGGCTTCTCTTTCTTCTCGCGTTAAATTTTTATCGGTCATTCTTTGGTAATTTTCTAAAGGAAATTTACTATCTATAGCAATTGTTCCAAGTGGTGCTGGAGCATATAATATAGCGTCAGCTATAAAGCCATTGCTTAATTTTTTTTGAAGAGCATACACATTACTTCGTTCGTCACCAAAAACATTGTTTAAGATATATGTCAAGTTTACCTCACCAAAAATACCTCGTGTTTTTTTATCGGTTAACACTCCTTGAAGAGATACTATTTCTGCGCCTATACCATCAATCTTTTTTTGAGCTTCATCTATTTTTGATAATCTTTCTAAAACATTAGAGAATGTCTTATTAGTTTTTTCGAAATTTTGATCTAATCTTTCAGTAACTCTGTCATTTATTCTATTTAAACGGTAATCAATTTTTTCGTTTAAATTGTCAAAATCTTTTCGCAAATCACTAGAGAAATTTAATTTAAAGTCTCCTATTTCTTTGGTGATATTTGTTTCAAATCTACCCAATCTTTCAGTCATTGCGGAATCATCTTTTTTTCTTGTTAGTAAAACTATTAAAAGAATAATTACCAATATTAATAATCCAATTACTACATATTCCATACTTTACCTCTCATCTATCTTTAATTTTTTGCTTACTATTTTACTTATTGCATACGCCAAAATAGTTATAATAACAACCTTTACAAAGGCCATAGGATTTTTTAAACTTTCAACAAGACTTGTTCCAACAAATCCCCAGAAATATACTAAAAATATTTTTCCTATTAAAAGAGCTTTAAAATATTTTTTAAAGGGCATATTTGATAACCCGGCAGCGATATTAATGGCAAATGCTGGCGTAAATGGAATAGCTATTAATGTTACCAAATTCTCAAATTTTATTGTGTCCATTATTTTCATTAAGCTATCGACTGGCTTTTTATTTCGTAAGTGTCTCTCAAAAATGTTTTTAAATCCTTTCTTAAACATAAAAAACGACATCAAACATCCAATAATTGTGCATACCCAAGAAATAATAAAGCCAAGAAGTTTACCAAAAACCAAGAAGTTTAAAGTAATAAATGTAAAAAGTGGCAAAATGGGCACAATCGATTCAATAATAATTAAAAAGCACCCTAAAAGTGGGCCCCACACTCCAACTGCTGCAATCAAATAATCTATAAAATCATTTATTTTACTAAATATTTCCATATCAAATCACAGTATTATTATAATACTTTTTTTTAAAAAATACACGTCAATCTACATCATATGACACTTGGGTTACATCATATCCGTAAAATTCTAATAAATTTGCCACCTTTCTACTCTTATTACCTTTACGGCATACTATAAAGTATGGTTTATTCTTTTCTAAGAACTTTTTATGGTTATATAAAAGTCTATCCGCATAAATATTTATGGCATCCGGATGATGATATTCCATAAAACTTTCTGGATCTTGAATATCTATTAAAGTCCCCATACTTTTATTATACATATTAATACTAATTCTTTTCATTTATAACACCATAATATAATATGTAAAAAGTAAATTAGCAGATAATGAAAAAGATTAGATGTATAATCTAATCTCCAAAAAAGTCATCAAATAAATTTTCTCCAAAAATACTAGGCATTAACATAAGTCATCTCTCCTTTTCTAAAAAAACAAAATCTAAACTCATTACCTTGTTCTTTGGTTATTTTATTTTTAGAACCGGGATGTTTCAGGAACATCAAGGCAACTTCAATTCTTTTATTTACCTTTCTTTGTTCCTTTCCTTTGTTCTTGACTATGTTATACACCCAAAATTAGCACTCGTCAAGAGAGAGTGCTAATAATTTATAAATTGTTTATAATTTGCTTTTGACACGCCGGAATTATTATTTACCGGGGCATATATTGCATTATTTTGATATAAATAAAACGCCAAGCGTACCCGGTCCACAATGTGATGAAATCACACCACCTGCTCTAGTCTCTATAATTTCCTTGAAAATGCCAAGCGAAGCGATATAATCTCTTACCTCATCAACAATGCTTTCATCGCATTCAGAATGTGTGATAAATACCCGGTCCGGCATTGCATTTTTCATATCATCCTCTAAATCGTGGGCATAATTCTTTATTACCTTGCCGATTTTGCCGCGATATTTTTTGCTTGCATCCATTTTTCCATCTTTCACAACAATCATAGGATGAAGCGCCAATGCTCCGCCGATTAACGCGGAAACAGCACTACATCTGCCACCTCT
>OIYS01001103.1_pt1 | contig 15072 bp, 14 predicted proteins | sample 1588271 | NCBI WGS metagenome assembly OIYS01 (sample SAMN03283286) | human gut metagenome | biome: human-associated habitat; material: feces | host: Homo sapiens | place: Peru | collected 2012
GGCGGCCTGGGCATCTGCGGCCGGCCCTTCTGCTGTGCCAGCTTCCTGGACGATTTCCAGCCCGTATCCATTAAAATGGCCAAGTCCCAGAACCTGAGCCTGAATCCCACGAAAATCTCCGGTACCTGCGGGCGGCTCATGTGCTGCCTCAAGTACGAGCAGGACACCTATGAGGCATTGATCCGCACCAGCCCCAAGCCGGAGTCCTTTGTAGATACCCCCGACGGACGGGGCACCGTCATGGAGGCGGATATCCTCCGCCAGCGGGTAAAGGTCCGGATGGAGAAGGATCCGGACACGGTGAATACCTATGAGAACGAGGATGTGGCCGTTCTGCGCAGCGGCAAGGCCAAGAAGAACGATGCCCCCATCCCCGCGGACCTGGCCCCCATCTCCGGCGGCAGCGGACCCAGGAAGAAAAAGGAGGCATCCCAGGAGGATGCCATGGTCCTGGAGCCCATCCGGTTCCGCTACTCCACCGAGTCTGTGGTAGACGAGGCCCCCAAGGCCGCCGAAGCCCCCCAGGCCGGGGAGCAGAAGGCCGAGGAGCCCAAGCCTCCCCGGCAGCGCCGTCAGGACCGGCCCCGCCGGCCCAGACCTCCCAGAGAGGACCAGGAAAAACCCGCCGGAACCCCCGCCGAAAAGCGGGAATACCGGGACAACCGTCCTCCCCGCCAGCGCCGTCAGGACCGGCCCAAGGAGGAGCCCAACGCCAACGGCGGGCCCCAGCAGGCCAACCGTCCCCCTCGCCGCCGGAACAACTACCGGGGGTATCGGAAACCCAATAAGCCTCAGGAATGAAGGAGACGCGACAACCCCCGCTATATCACCAAGGACGGGATCCCTCGCCGGAGCAGACCAAACCGGAGCAGACCCAGCCAACGGAAGAAACCGAACCCCAAGCATAACAATACCGCCGATCCCAAGAAAATGGGACCGGCGGTATTTTTCAGCCCTGGTCTTCCTCTGCCGCGGCGTTGGCGGCCTTCATGGCCTCCAGGGTCTTGGCGGCGCTGAGGGGCCGCAGGACGCTGTATTTGTCAAACCGGGTGTCGTTGGTGGTGGCCAGGAATACGACCTGGGCCGCCTTGTCCGGCACGGTGGTCTGCTCTACGGCGGCGTCTACATTGGAGGCGTCGATGTTTTGCAGGTAGATCCGGGACCGGGCCCCCTCCGGCAGAGTCAATGTGGGGTCCGAGGTGCCGAAGGACAGGGTGAAGGTGCCCTTGTCGGAAGCAGTGCTGGTCAGAAGGTTGGTCATGGCGTTTTGCAGGGCCTCTGTCCGGTCCTTGTCGTAGACGATCTTATCCGTGTTGGGGAACTGGAAGTTGCTGAGGACCACCTCGTGGAAGCCCATGTTCTTCAGTTCCAGCACGGCGGAGGTGATCCAGCTCTGGACACCGGCGGAGGCCGGGTCCAGCCAGAAGCAGCCCTCGCCGTCCAGCCAAAGGCCTGCCCGGCTGGTCATGTAGATGCCGCTGGTCACGTTGGCGTTGCCGTACATATAGTCCTGGAAGGCGGAGACCCGGGCGATCATATAGTAGCCCTTGCTTTTGAGCTTCTGGACGAATTCATCCACCTGCTGGATGGGGGCGGAAGCGGACTTCACGGCGCCGGAAATGGAAGTGGAGTAGAAGAAGGTGCCGTAGCCCCCCTTCATATCCACCAGGATGGGGGTGCCCGCCGGTACCACCGACAGGTTGTCCATGGCCCCTGCCATGTCCTTGACCATGGTGGCGTAGTCTAAGTAGTAGCCGTTGATGGCCGTCAGGTCCTTGCTGATCTCCACGGCATCCAGGCCTTCGTTGTAGAAGATGGATACGCCGCCCTGGGCCGCGGGCTTCACGGCCTCTACCCCGGCAAAGCCTGCCGGGTCCGAGCCCATTTCCAGCCGGGCTCCATCGGAGCTGTAGACGATGTAGCGCTCCAGCCACACCACGCAGCAGAACCAGGCCACCAGAGTCACGGCCAGCAGCGTCAGGAAGAAGGTGCCGAAAAACCGCAGACGGCGCTTGGTGCGAAAGGTCATTTTCATTTGCTGTTCCTCCGGGCGGTGACGCACCGCCATTCCTCCTTCTCCCGGATGGAGGCCACGGTGAGGCCCGCCGCCTCCAAAGCGGCAAGAACGTCTCCCAACCGGCTGTCCAGAATGCCGGAGAGGATCAGAAGGGTGTCATCCCCCAGAAAGTCCGGCAGAATGGGAGAAAGACCTATGATCACGTCGGCCACAATGTTTACAAGGACAACATCGTAGGTCTTCTCGGAGAGCTGCTCCATCAGAGCCCTGTCCTCGGTGACGTTGCCGGTGAGGGCGGTGAAGCCAGGGGCCCGGAAACCGTTGTAGGCGGCGTTTTCCCGGGCGATGTCCTCGGCCTTGGGGTCGATGTCCACCCCGGTGGCCTCCGCCGCTCCAAGGCGCAGAGCGGTGATGGAGAGGATGCCGCTGCCGCTGCCCAGGTCCAGGCACCGGGCGCCGGGAGTCAGGTGCGCCTCCAGGGCCTCCATGACCATCTGGGTGGAGGGGTGGGCCCCGGTGCCGAAGGTCAGGCCCGGGTCCAGGATCACCTTTTTCCGGTCCGTTTCATAGCTGTCCGCCAGCCAGTAGGGGAGGACCACCAGCGTTTTCCCTACCTCCTGGGGGGGATAGTTGTCCTTCCAGCTCTCCTCCCAGTCGGTCTCCGGCAGGGAAGCGACGGTGATGGGCAGATGCTTTTCCTGGGCGAAGGCTTTCAGCACCGCCAGCCGGTCCTCCTGGCTGTCCTCCAGGTAGAGCTTCACCCGGCTGAGGCCCTGGAGCTTCTTTTCCAGGTCCTCGTCGATATAGTCCCAATATTCCCGGTTCTCCTCCAGGAAGGTCTCAAACTCCTGCTGATCCTCAATGCACAGATCCGCAAACCCCAGCCCCGTCAGGGCCGTCGCCAGGGAGTCTACGCTTCCCTGGGGCGTATTCAGGGTAATTTCCAGCCACGCCATGGCGGAATCCTCCTTTTCACAATACTTTTCGCCTATTTTACAACAAACTGTGGAAAAATACAACCCAAAGGGGATGAACTTTTTGAAAATGCCGGCGGAATGATTTACATAATTCCTGTTTTCACAGCCTGTCCCCCGGTTTTTCACAGGAGTTATCCACATTGTCCACAGGTTTTTCCACAGCCTGTTTGAAAAAAACAAGGGCCTCTTTGCAGGAAAAACCGATTTTTGGGTAAAAAACCTCCACAGCCCAGGAATGGGCTGTGGAAAAGTAGCCGTTGACAGAACACGTTATTCAAACTGCATCCGGGCGGAAAAGACCCGGTGGTCCTCCCCCTGATCCTGGCGGTAAGCGTCCACCTGGACACAGGCATTCTCCTGGACATCGTAGCGCAGGTCCAGGGTCTGGCCCTCCCGGCTCTCGGCCAGATAGCACACCAGCAGCTCTTTCAGGCGGTGCTCCCGGTGGAAGGCGCTGGGGAACAGGTCGTCCACCCACTCCATGTAGCGGGCATTGTTCATGTGGCCGTTCCGGTCAATGTCCGTGTAGCACACCCGCCGGGGGCTGGAATTGACCATGTTTCTGGGAACCAGGCCCTTGGGGGAGGCCAGCTCCAGGCCCCGGGTAATACCGGCTACCTGGATGCCGCTTTTGCTGGGGGACAGCATCTTCCGGGTGTCCAGGGTCATGATGACCCACAGGGTGATGGAGCGGAAGCACTCCTTGCCCTTTGCGTCGTAGGCCACCACGCTTCTGGGGTAGGCCGCGGCGGTGGCGGGCATGGCCCAGGTCTCTACCCGGATGGTCTCCCCGGACATGGGCAGCCGGGTGATCTGGACCCGGTGCCGGGAGACGGCCCAGAAGAGCCCTCTGGCCGCCATGTCGTCGTAGCTCAGGGTCAGCTCCTTGCAGTGCCGCCCGCCCATGTCCTGGGCGATGAAGAGGATCTGAGAGGGCTTCAGATAGCCCTGGCAGTCTACCATGTTGTCTTTGATGTCATAGGTTTGGGTAAATACGGATTCCATGTTCATTTTCCTCGATTTTCAAAATACTCTAACCTTCCCCTGGGGGAAGGGGGACCGCCGCAGCGGTGGATGAGGGGCGGTGCAAACTCGGTTCTGCCTAGCGCCCCACACCCGTCAGGGCTTCGCCCTGCCACCCTCTCCCGGGAGAGGGTTTTTAACCTTTGTTTTCCGTCAGCGTTACGGTGACGGTGGCCTGGCCCTGGGCCCGGTAGATCACCAGGCTCAGGCTGTCCCCTACCTGGTGGGCGTAGAGCAAATTGTTCAGGGCCTCCATGGTGCTGACGGATTCTCCGTCTATGCGGGTCAGGATATCCCCGGCCACAATGCCCGCCTCCGCTGCCGGACTGCCGGGCTGGACCTCGGTGATATACAGCCCTGCCGGGACCCGGTAGAACCGCTGGTAGAAGGAGGAGAAATTTTCGCCCTTGATCCCCAGCCAGGGACGGCCGGACACATAGCCCTGGCTGATGAGCTGGTTGACGATCTCCATCACCGTGGCGCTGGGGATGGCAAAGCCCAGGCCCTCTACCCCGGATTTGTCGGTAAAGGCGCCGATCTTCATGGTGTTGATCCCCACCACCTGGCCGTAGCTGTTGATCAGGGGCCCGCCGGAGTTGCCGGAATTCAGGGCGGCGTTGGTCTGGATCAGGTTCATGGTCCGGCCGTTGACGGACACGTCCCGGTTGATGGCAGAGACGATGCCGTTGGTCATGGTGCCCCGAAGCTCCACCCCCAGGGGGTCTCCGATGGCCACCACCGTATCCCCTACCCGCAGGGCATCGGAGTCACCAAACTGTGCCGCGGTCAGGTTTTCGGCCCGGATATAGAGCACCGCCAGATCCGAAACCGGGTCTGTGCCCACTACGGCGGCTTCCAGCTCCCGCTCGTCCGTCAGCCGGACGGTGAGGCGCTGGGCATCCTCGATCACGTGATAATTGGTCACCAGATAGCCTTTCCCCGAAAGGACCACACCGGTGCCGGTAGCCGTGGTTCCCAGGGTGCTGGCGGTGATGGAGACCACGCTGGGAATGTTCTGCTCATAGATTTCCTGGAGGCTCAGGCCCTCCTCCTGGCTCTCCGGCTTTTCCGGAGCCTCATGGATGGCTACCGTGGTCTGCTCCTCCCGCAGGGGTGCCGTGGGGACCGATGCCTGGACGGCCCGGCTGTCTGCCGAGGCGTAGGCAATGGCGGTAGCCTCCTGCTCGTTGAGCTTCTGGAACATTTTGATGTTCAGCACGCTGAGGGCGGTGGATATCCCTCCCAGGAAGATCACCGCTACCAGCAGCAGGGCGACAATGGCCCGATGGCTCTTAGGCGGCTCGGTGCAGCCGGTGCCATAAACGCCGTCGTCAAAGCCGCTGTCAAAGGGGAACCGATTGTCTTCCATTTATGACACCTCCTGTCAGTTTACCAGGGGCAGGGTGAAGGTGAACTCCGTCTTGCCGTCCCGGCTGGTCACGCTGATGTTTTCTCCGTGGCTGCAAACAATGGTTTTTACGATGTAGAGCCCCAGGCCCCAGCCGTCCCGGTTCTGGGACCGGGATTTGTCCAGCTTGTGGAACCGGTCGAAGACCAGAGGCAGCTCCTCCGGGGGGATGGTGTCTCCCTCGTTGGATACGGACACATAGACCTTGGCTCCGCCCTCCCGGATCTTCAGCCCCAGGGTTTTTCCTGTCGGGCAGAACTTCACGGCGTTGTCGATCAGGTTATAAATGACCTGGGTGATATAGTCCTCGTTGGCGAAGGTGTATACCGGGTGCTCCGGCATATCCACCTCCACATTCAGCCCCTTGTCCTCGATCTTCTTTTCGAAGGTGATGAGCACAGAGCCGCAGCAGTCCTCCAGGTCGAAGTGGATCTTCTTCTCGTCGGGAATGCCGCCCTCGCTCTGGAGCTGGGAGATATCCAGCATACTCCGGACCAGGCGGCTCAGCCGCTTGGTCTCGTCGGAGACGATCTGCAGGTAGTGGGGCCACTTGTCCTCCGGGATGGTCTTGTCCAGCATGCCGTCCACATAGCCGGAGATGGTGGTCATGGGGGTCTTCAGCTCGTGGGACACATTGGCCACAAACTCCTGGCGGCGATACTCGCTCTTTTGCAAGGAGCAGGCCATGTTGTTGAAGGCCAGGGCCAGCTCCTCCATCTCCTCGCTGTTGCCCTCCTCGATCTTGACCCGGGCCTCCAGGTCCCCATGGCCGAAGGCATTGGCGGCCTTGGCCATGTCCTGCAGGGGCTTGCTCTCCCGCCGGGCGAAGAAGCTCACCGCGGCAACGGACACCAGAATAACGCACACCGCCGTGGTCAGAAAGATGTTGGATATTTTGGTCAGCACCTGGTTGACGGAGGCCGAGGGAGAGGAGACGATGATAATGCCCGTGTCCCCGTCCGCCGCGGTCACCGGCAGGGCCACCAGAAACCGCTCCTCGGAGTAGAGCCCCTTGATGAGTCCCGTAGCCCGGTCTGACCCCTGGGAGAGGACCTTCTGGAGGTATTCTTCGTTGACATAAAGCCCCATATGCTTGCAGCCGAAGAGGCTGTCGGAGCAGATGGTGACCTTTCCGTCACTGTTGCAGATCACGGCGTCGGACCCGGAAACCTTGGAGGCAATGTCCAGATTCATCAGAAATTCCCGGCCGGAAAGACTGTCGTCTTCTATATAGCTGGCCGCCAGATCGGCAATGATCTGGGCATCCTGCTCCAGGGAATCAAAGGTGGTCTCCGTCAGGAAGTCCTGGACCATCATCTGAAAGGACCCGCCCAATACGGTCAACGCCACCAGCAGTATCCCGGCGAATACGGAAAAGCTGCGGCCAAAGGTAGATTTCACGGCTCACGGCACCTCATCTCATTTTTTCTTTACCGTAAAATTATAGCACAGAATCCGCTTTTTTCAATGAAAGCAGAAAAAAGTTTACAACTTCTGGGGCCTTCTTTCCCGGGAAAAGGCATACCCGGGATCACCTCTGTGACCCCGGGCTGACAGTATCTCAAAATAGTGGAAGGGAGGCTTACACGGCCTTCGGCGTGAGCCATTTCCGCACGGTCTCAATGTCGAAGCCCACCGCTTCCGCAATTTGCTCCAATGTCAGGCCGTGCATCTTCAAATTCTTTGCAGTCAGACGGGCCTGTTCCATCCGTCCTTCCGCATAGCTTTCATCTCTCAAATCTTCCATGACCTTACACATCTCACGCACTCCTTTCGGGTTTTCTTTCAGGTATCTGGTGGTGTCCGCCAACAAATCAAAATGCATATCGTCGGCATCGGCGCAGTTGAAATCGTGCATCAGCTTACCAATAGCCGAGCCGTCCCGGTATTCTCCGTTTACGTACAGAATATGGGTTCCGTCATCAAAGGGTTCATTCAGCGTCAGATTCATATTTTGAATCTGATATACCGGCTTTCCGGCCTTATAATAGTCATTTTCCGTAATGAATATGACATAGGTGTCCGGAAGGGCTCTGTAATCCTGCTTTTCGTCCAGATTTTCCACATCCATCACGCTGGAATGGTATCGGGCCCGATGGGGGTCTGCTCCGGTATCCGACCGCTGGACCTCAATGTCGTATTTCTTTCCGGCGCTGTCTGTGGCGTAGGCATCCAGACAGATAGATCTTGCCCCGGTCACCCGCTTCATATCCGCCTGGGTCTCGCAGGAAATGAGAACCAAGTCCTGCTTCCCGGTGATGATCCGAAGGACCAGCTCTGCCAAAGGCAGATTGTTTTTGAAAAGGCCCCGCATAAAAGTATCGTCTATAGGGCGGAAATTTCGCAGACGCGCCAGGTCCTCCTGGTGCCGCCGTTCTCTTCTTTGTGCTTCTGTTTCGGACATAGTCATCACCCCGGTACTTGTATGCTACCATAGAATTTTCACTTTATCAAGCGATGATTTGTGAATTTCTTGAGTATTTGGTTTTGGAAGATATGGCATGGGTCCCCCTCATCCGTCACGCCTTACGGCGTGCCACCTTCCCCGTAGGGGAAGGCGACCTCCGGCGGGGGTGACATACAAAAGCACCGCAAACCGGCAAAAGCCAGTTTGCGGTGTGCCAATCAGAATTTACTTCGTGCCAAAGATCCGGTCGCCGGCATCGCCCAGGCCGGGGACGATGTAGGCGTGCTCGTTGAGCTTCTCGTCCAGGGCGGCCAGGTAGATCTCTACGTCGGGATGGGCCTGCTGGACGGCGGCCACGCCCTCGGGAGCGCCGATGATGTTCATCATGATGATGTTCTTGCAGCCGTGCTTCTTCAGGAAGTCAATGGCAGCCACGGCGCTGCCGCCGGTGGCCAGCATGGGGTCCACCACGAAAACCTGACGGTTTGCGATGTCCTCCGGCAGCTTGCAGTAATATTCCACAGGCTTGTGGGTCTCAGGGTCCCGGTACAGGCCAATGTGGCCGATCTTCGCGGAGGGGATCAGCGCGACCATCTGGTCCACCATGCCCAGGCCTGCCCGCAGCACGGGAACAATGGCCAGCTTCTTGCCGGAGAGCATCCGGCACTTGGCGGTGGCGACAGGGGTCTCTACTTCTACTTCTTTCAGGGGCAGCTTCCGGGTAGCCTCATAGCACATGAGGCCCGCGATCTCGCCGACCAGCTCCCGGAATTCCTTGACGGGGGTGTCCTTGCTGCGCAGGATCGCCAGCTTATGCTGAATAAGGGGATGATCCAATACGTGTACTTCTGCCATAACCATTCGACTCCTTTTTCTATCTTCGGCTCACTGAGCCTGTGTTTGCCGTTCCAGCCGCTCCCGTTCCGCCTGACTCAGGCGCAGGTAGTTGGGCACCAGCTCGGCTCCCGAGACGGTGTCCCCCTCCTTTGCCATGCGCCAGCCCTCCAGGGCCACGCCTTCGGCGCGCTGGTGCATCCGGTGCTCCGGGGGAAGAACCAGACCCGGCAGGGTTTCCAACAACGTATTATAGCACAGAATGCTGCCATCTCCAACTAAAAAAATCGGTTCTTCCAGATTTTTTAGCTCCTGGCCCAGATCCGCCAGGGAAATGGCCCGGTCCTCCCGGATCCTGCGGCAATTTCCATGGGAGACGTGGAACAGGGCGTTGTAGACCTGGCTGCGCCGGGCATCCATCACCGGGCACACATAGCCCTGCCAGACCCCCAGCCCCGCCGCCATAGCGGCCAGGGTGCTGACGGCGCAGCATGGGATCTCCCGGCCCCAGGCAAAGCCCTTGGCGGCAGCCACGCCGATGCGGACCCCTGTAAAGGAGCCGGGGCCTGCGGCCACGGCCAGGATGTCCACATCCGCCGGTGTCAGGGACAGCTGGCTCAGCAGGTCCTGAGCCATGACCATCAGGGTCTGGCTGTGGGTGAGTCCTGTGTTCTGGTAGACGGAGCCCAGGAGCTTTCCCTCCTCCAGCAGCGCCACGGAGGCCGCCTTGGCGGAGGTCTCAAAGGCTAAGATCTTCATATTCCTGCCCTCCTTCTATGGTAACGCGCCGGGAGGTGTCCCCCAGCTTCTCAATGGTCACGGTCAGGGCCCCGGCCATGGCCTCCGGCACATTTTCGCTCCACTCCACGGCACAGACACCGCCCCGGTCCAGATAGTCCTCCCAGCCGATGTCCCACAGGTCATCGTCGCTTTGAAGCCGGTACATATCGAAGTGGAATAGGGGAAGACGGCCCCCCAGATATTCGTTGACGATGGTGTAGGTAGGACTGGTCACAGGCTCCCGATAGCCCAGTCCCCGGGCCAGCCCTCGGGTGAAGGCGGTCTTTCCGGCACCCAGGTCCCCCCGATAGGCCAGGACCGTGCCGGGGGCCAATTTCTGAGCCAGTTTTTCCCCGATTTTTTCGGTTTCTTCCGGGGAATTGGTAATGAATTCCATAACATAATCTCCCTGCCGCACGCGTAGGGGGCGATGCCCACATCGCCCCGAGACCTTCTGTGCGAGACGGGAAGGTCTATAGGAACCATCTGACCGCTTCCTTGTCGAACCTTGCGGGCCGATGTGGGCATCGGCCCCTACGCGAGGAGCGGTTATTTTTTACTTTGCCATTTTCAGCTTCTCCGCCTGGTCGGCGGTGGCAAGGGCATCGATGATCTCGTCCAGGCCTCCGTCCATGACGGCGTCGAGCTTGTAGAGGGTCAGCCCGATCCGGTGGTCGGTGACCCGGCCCTGGGGAAAGTTGTAGGTGCGGATGCGCTCGTTGCGCATACCGGTGCCTACCTGGCTGCGGCGCATTCCCGTGACCTGGCTGTCCAGGCGGGCCTGCTCCTGCTCATAGAGCTTGGAGGCCAGCATCCGCATGCATTTTTCCCGGTTCTGGACCTGGCTTCGCTCCTCCTGGCAGGACACCACAATGCCGGAGGGCTTGTGGATCAGCCGGACGGCGGAGCTGGTCTTGTTGACGTGCTGGCCGCCGGCACCGGAGGCCCGGTAGACCTGCATCTCGATGTCCGCCGGGTTCAGCTGAACGTCTACCTCCTCCATTTCCGGCAGCACCGCCACGGTGGCGGTGGAGGTGTGGACCCGGCCGCCGGATTCCGTCTCCGGCACCCGCTGGACCCGATGGACACCGGACTCATACTTCATCCGGGAGTAGGCCCCCCGGCCGTTGATGACGAAGTCCGCCTCCTTGACGCCTCCCAGCTCCGTTTCGCTGTAGTTCATGAGCTCAACGCTCCAGCCCTTGGCCGCGGCATACATGGAGTACATCCGGAAGAGGCTGTGGGCGAACAGGGCGCTTTCCTCCCCGCCTACACCGCCCCGGATCTCCACAATGACGCTTTTTTCGTCATTGGGGTCCTTGGGCAGCAGCAGGATCTGGAGCTGCCTGTAAAGGGCTTCCTTTTCCTCTTTGGCGTTTGCGAAGGTCTGCTGGCACAGCTCCTTCATTTCGGGGTCCGACATGAGCTCCTGGGCCTCTTCCATTTCCTGGACCGCCCGACGATAGGCACGGTAGGCATCCACGATGGGCTCTAATTCGGTTTTTTCCCGCAGAAGTTTGGAGGCCTTCTGGGGATCGCTGTAAAAATCCGGCTGCTCCGACTTGGCGCAGAGCTCTTCGTAGCGGTTTGCCACCGCGTTCAGCTTTTCCAGCATGCAAGTTCTCCTTCGTCATATTTTTCAAAAAACCGGGTATCTTATTTCCGGTACACATTGAGCACGCAGCTGGCCCGGTCCTCAAGGGTCTGGGTCTGGGCCAGACGGGCCGCTCCTGCCTTCCCGATGCGGAACAGGTGAGGGGTCATGGCAAAAAGCCAGGGGATCTGCTCCTTGGTCAGGGTGAAATCAAAGGCTATGTGTTGGGAATGGAGGCGGGTCAATCCGGGAAAATCCTGGGTGGTGTGCTTTTCCTTGTGGGTCAGCCGGTCGTAGATGATGCGTTTCAGCCCCAGCAGATGGTCTTCCGCGGCCACCACCTGGATGTAGAGCCCTCCGGGACTCAGGACCCGGAGAAATTCCTCAGGCAGGGTCAGGGCAAACAGGCTGGTGAGGAGCCCCACAGTTTCGTCCCCTACCGGCAGATGGGCCGCCGTGGCGCAGAGCCAGTTGGGCCCCTTGTACCGGGCCGCCGCCGCCCGGACCGCCTCCTTGGAGATGTCCACCCCCGTCAGGGGCAGGCCCAGAGCCTGGGAGAGACCGGCGCAGTAGTACCCTTCTCCGCAGCCTACGTCCAGAAGCTCTCCGGAAGCCCCGTATTCCCTGGCCGCATCAATGAGGGCCTCCAGAATGGGGGCATAGGTGCCGGTGTCCAGAAAGGCCCGCCGGGACAGGACCTGCTCCCGGGTGTCCCCCGGGTCCTGGGAGTGCTTCTGCTGGACAGGCAGCAGGTTCACATACCCCTGCCGGGCAATGTCAAAGCTGTGGTGACTGGGGCAGACCAGGGCCTTTTCCCCTTTTGCCAAGGGTGACCCGCAGATGGGACAAAGCAAATCCATAAGCCGTCTCTCCTTTTCAGTTTGATATCATACCCTATTTTCGGTTGGGAGTCAATGCCATGAAAAAACTACTTTCCTTGCTTTTGCTGCTATCGGCCCTGGTTCTCCCGGTTTCCGCCCAGCAGCCCTCCCTGGCCCTGACCTTCGATGACGGTCCCTCCGGCCGGTTTACCCGGCGGCTGCTGGATGGCCTGGAGGCGCGGAACATAAAGGCCACCTTTTTCCTCTGCGGCTACCGCATCAGGCAATACCCGGAGCTGGCGGCCCGGATGGTGGAGGCGGGCCACGAGATCGGCTGCCATGGGTTCAGCCACGACTCCATGGAGACCATGAGCCGCCGGGACATCGCCGAGGAGATTTCCGCTACTCTGGCCCTGCTTCCGGAGGGGACCAGAGTCCGGTTTCTCCGTCCCCCCGGGGGCTGCTCCGGCGCCGCCGTCAGTCAGGTGGCCCGGGCAAAGCAAATGCCCATCCTCTGCTGGTCCGTAGACCCAAAGGACTGGGCAGTGCATGACGCGGCGGTGGTGAAAAGCCGGGTGGTCCAGGAGGCGAAGGACGGGGACGTGATCCTTCTGCACGATATGTCCGACAGCTCGGTTTCCGCGGCCCTGGCCATCATCGATGCGCTTACCGCCAAGGGCTTCCGGTTCTGTACCGCCTCCCAGCTGGCCGGTGGAAGAAACCTGAAGCCCGGGGAGGTGTACCGAAATTTTCCGGGGGAGTAGACCCTCTCCTGGGAGAGGGTGGACCGGCGAAGCCGGGACGGGTGTGGGGCGGTACGGAGTCCGACTCGGTGCCGCCCCTCTTCCGCCGCCGCTGCGGCACCTTCCCCCAGGGGAAGGTCGGGATTTTATCCGACGTCTTTTGTTAATTTTTCCAGAGACAGTATCCGGAAGGTATCCTTATAAAAGTCCAGGATGCCCTCCTCCTTCATCCGGCCGATCTCCCGGGACAGGGCGCTGCGGTTGGCCCCCAGGTAATCCGCCAGATCCTCCCGGGTGCCTCCCAGGGAGAAGGTCAGGCTGCCGTTTTTCCGGTACTCGTCGTAGAGCCGCATAGCAATGCGCTGGCGCAGGGACTTGGCGCAGAGATACAGGGTCCTGCGCCGCTGGGCCCAGAACTTCATGGCGATCTCGGACACCAGATTCTCCCGGAGCTTTGTATGCCAGGCGCAGCAGTTCTCGCAGCCGGACATGATTTTGTGGAAGGGCAGAAACAGAAGCTCCGTGTCCTCCGACGCCACCACATACACAGGGCTTTTGCTCCCCGGGGTGGCCATGAGCACATCCCCCACCAGGGCCCCGGGCCGGTGAGTCGCCATCAGCAGGTGCTCTCCCGCGGCGTTGACGGACTCCGCCCGCAAGGAGCCGGAGAGGACCAGGGCGCAGGCGTGGACGGTGTCGCCCATGTTCCACACTACGGTGTTCTTTTCGTAGTGCTCCTGCCGGGCATTCAGGCAGCCCAGCATCCCGTCGATCTGCTCCGGCTCTATGCCGGCAAACAGCCCCGCCCCGTGGACCACGGAACGCTGCCTCTGGTTCATTCTCTCACCTCGTTTTGTTGCTGACGCAACAGGTCTCACGGGGACAGTATAGTATGTCCCAGGGGGAAAGTCAATATTTTTCGGGGCTTCCTGCCAAAGAATCTTCGGGGCAAGGTTTGACTTTGGGCCCCAAATAGAGTAGAATAGGCCCAACAAAGCCATCAAAGGACGGGAAACTATGAATTTACGAACCATATCCCCGGAGCGCAGGGAAACGCTCTGCTTTTATCTTGCCATGCTCTGTTCCTTCTGCACGGACCTCCACCTGATGGTGGGCATGAATGTGTACAGCCGGATCCTCCCCGTGACCTCCGGCATTCAGATCGCGGCCACTGCCGCCTTTCTGGCCCTGGCCTTCCGCCGCCCCCTCTCCGGCACCGCCAAGTGGCACCTGGTCTACGGCATCGGCCTGATCTGCTGGGTCATGGTCACCAAGCACTTCCACGCCCTCTTTGGGGAGCCTAAGGAATATGTGGGGTTCCTGCTCAGCCGCTATCTGGTGCTGCTGCCCTACGCCGCTCTGTGCCGGGACGAGGAAACCTGCGCCGGGCTGAAGGGTGCCGGAATCCTGACCCTTCTGGTCTGCGGGTGGATGTGCCTCTGGTCCCTTCTTCTACTGCTGGACCTGGTCCCGGCGGGAATGCAGCCTTATGTAAACTGGTCCGGTGCCCGGATGAACACCCTGTGGAACCCCATTATCTTCGCCGTGATCCTCTTTATGGGGCTCGCCCTCAGCATCGCCGGATGCTTCCTGGCAAAGAAGCCCTGGCAGAAGGGGGCTCTGCTGCTTTTCGCCCTGGTGCAGTTTCTCTTCATCAGCCTGACCCACTCCCGGACCGTTCTTTTGATGATCTGCGCCTTTGCGGTGGGAGTGTTCTTCCTGACCCTGGGCCAGGGCAGCGTGAAAAAGCGCATGTTCTGGGGCCTGATGGGCGTTCTGGCGGCAATCGCCCTGCTCTTCGCCTCCGATGCCCTGTATGAAGCCAATAATCAGCGGCTGATCCGGCAGATGGAGTCCCAGGGCGTAGAATTCCGGCTCAACGACCAGGGGGTCATCACCGACGGTGTCACCAACCAGGGCTCTCTGAAGGAGGACGCCGGATCCCTGAACGGCCGGACGGAAACCTGGAAAAAGATCCTGACCGCCTTCCGCCAAAGCCGGGAGTTGCAGCTCTTCGGCACCAGCCAGTTCCGGAAAAACATCCGCAAGGACATTTCCCACGCCCACAACTCCTGGCTGGATATGCTGGTGTCCCTGGGCATTCCGGGGCTTGTGCTGTCCCTGGTGCTGACGGCGGAAATTCTCATTGCCCTGGCCCGGACCTTCCTGTTCTGCAAGAATAAGGCCCGGCTGGTTGTAGCCCTGTGGGTGCTGTGTATGCTCCCCATCGGCTTTATGGAGCCGTTTTTGTTCCACACCAACCACCTTGGGGACCTCTTTATCCTGGCCTCCGGCTATCTGTGGGGCTGGGGGAGAAAATCCTGACCTTCCCCTGGGGGAAGGTGCCGCAGCGGCGGCGGAAGAGGGGCGGTAATCCCGACCTTCCCCTGGGGGAAGGTGCCGCCCGCAGGCGGCGGATGAGGGGCGGTAATCCCGACCTTCCCTTGGGGGAAGGTGCCGCAGCGGCG
>OIYS01001105.1_pt1 | contig 15046 bp, 10 predicted proteins | sample 1588271 | NCBI WGS metagenome assembly OIYS01 (sample SAMN03283286) | human gut metagenome | biome: human-associated habitat; material: feces | host: Homo sapiens | place: Peru | collected 2012
TCTGGATCTCGTGGGAGGTACGGAAGCCGTCGAAGAAGTTGATGAAGGGAACGCGGCCTTCGATGGCGGACAGGTGAGCGACAGCGCCCAGATCCATGACTTCCTGCACGTTGGTCTCGCACAGCATGGCAAAGCCGGTCTGACGGCAGGCGTAGACGTCGGAGTGGTCACCGAAGATGTTCAGAGACTGAGTAGCAACGGTACGGGCGGAGACGTGGAAAACTGCGGGCAGCAGCTCACCGGCGATCTTGTACATATTGGGGATCATCAGCAGCAGACCCTGAGAAGCGGTGTAAGTGGTGGTCAGAGCACCGGCAGCCAGAGAGCCGTGGACAGTACCGGCGGCACCGGCCTCGGACTGCATCTCGACGACCTTGACGGTGTTGCCGAAGATGTTCTTCCGACCGGCGGCAGACCACTGATCCACGTTGTCAGCCATGGGGCTGGACGGGGTGATGGGGTAGATGCCAGCGACCTCGGTAAAGGCATAGCTGACGTGGGCGGCAGCGGTATTGCCGTCCATGGTTTTGAATTTTCTAGCCAAAATGAATACCTCCTAAAGTATTTCAAATTTTGTCGACCCCATTGTACCACTTTTCATGCAATTTGTAAAGCCATCAAACGACACTCATACAAAAAATTCACGCTTTTCCACGGGAAAGATATGGAAAAGCTGTAAAGTCCGCGGCCGGGGAAACCAAAAAGGGATTGCCTTTTCCCGAAGAATGGAGTATGATGAAAAACAAGAGAGAAAAGGGGGACGGAAACATGATCTGCAGCGTCCGAACGCTGGGTATCTCCGGGATACAGGGCAGCGCCGTCACGGCGGAATGCTACATTTCTCAGGGACTTCCCGGCTTTGATATCGTGGGACTGCCCGACGCGGCGGTGAAGGAAGCGCGGGACCGGGTGCGGGCAGCGGCGAAGAGCAGCGGACTGTCCTTTCCCGTGAGCCGCATTACGGTGAACCTGGCGCCCGCAAGCCAGAAAAAGGCGGGAACGCACTACGATCTTCCTATTTTATTGAGTATTCTCGCGGCCAGCGGAAGCGTCCGTCGGCCGAAATCCACCAGCGCTTTCCTTGGGGAGCTGAGTCTGGACGGCACCATCCGTCCCATTTCCGGCGTGCTGCCCATGGCGCTTGCCGCCAAACGGGAGGGGATACAGGCGCTGTTCGTCCCGGCGGAGAACGCCCCGGAGGCGACGCTTGCCCGGGGGCCTGCGGTGTATCCCATCCATACGGTGGCGCAGCTGGCGGCAGGACTGAACGGGGAGACGACGCTGGAAGAAGAACCGCTGTGGGTGCCCTCCCGTGAGGACACCGTCATGCCGGATTTCAAGGACGTGCTGGGGCAGGAAAACGTAAAGCGGGCGCTGGAGGTCGCGGCGGCGGGCAGCCACAATGTGCTGCTCATTGGCCCTCCCGGCTCCGGCAAAAGTATGCTCAGCAAGCGCCTGCCCTCCATTCTCCCGGATATGACGTGGGAGGAATCGCTGGAGGTCAGCCAGATTTATTCTGTTATGGGGATGCTGACGCCCAAGAATCCCCTTGTGACCCAGCGGCCGTTCCGTTCACCCCACCACACGGTGTCCAACGCCGGACTTGCCGGGGGCGGCTCCAACCCAAGGCCGGGTGAAATCTCCCTTGCCCATAAGGGCGTGCTGTTTCTGGACGAAATGCCGGAATTCCGGAAGGATACGCTTGACTTGATGCGCCAGCCATTGGAGGACGGAAAGGTCACCATCTCCCGGGTTTCCGGGGCGGTGACGTACCCGGCGGAATTTATGCTGGTGTGCGCCATGAACCCCTGCAAATGCGGCTGGTACGGCGACCCCTCCGGGCGCTGCCGCTGCTCCCAGCGGGATGTGGAAAATTATCGAAGCCGCATTTCCGGGCCACTTCTGGACAGAATTGACATTGTGGTGGAGGTTCCCTCCGTCCATTTTGAGGACTTGCGGGAACGGGCGGAAGCGGAGCCGTCGGCGTCGGTGAAGCAGCGGGTCAACGCCGCGCGAGACGTCCAGAACCGGCGCTTCGGTTCCGGCGGAATGTGCAACGCCCGGATGGGGCCGGAAGAAATGCGCCGCTACTGCCATCTCAGCGAGGAATGCGCCGAGCTGATGAAGGGCGCGTTTGAAACCATGGGATTGACCGCGAGAAGCTACGACCGTATCCTCAAGGTAGCGCGAACCGTGGCCGATCTGGACGGAAGTGAAGATATTCAGCCCCAGCACATCGCCGAGGCGATTCAGTACCGGGCGGTCAATCTGGGAAATCGATAAACAGGAGAACGAAAATGAAGGAAATTTTTCTATTGAAGCTGGGCGAGATCGTCCTGAAGGGCGCGAACAAGCGCCAGTTTGAGAACAAGCTGCGGCAGAACGTCCGCCGCCGCATGAAGAAGTACGGGAATTTTGACGTGTATATCCTCCAGTCCACGGTGTACGTAGAGCCGATGGACGAGGAAGCGGACGTGGACGGGGCGTGGGAAGCCTGCCGTTCCATTTTCGGCGTGGTGAGCCTGTGCCGCTGCCGCCCTTGCGAGAAGGACTTGGACGCGATCTTTGCCGCCATCGAAAACTATCTGGGAGTCGATCTGGACTGCGCCAAATCTTTCAAGGTCGAGTCCAAGCGCTCGGACAAGCGCTTTCCCCTGACCTCCATCCAGCTGTCTCAGGAGATCGGCGGACGGCTGGCGGAAGCCCACCCGGGAGTAGAGGTGGACGTGCATCACCCGGACTACACCGTGTACGTGGAGGTGCGGGACCTGTCCGCCTACGTCCATGGCCCCGCCGAACCGGGTGCGGGCGGCCTGCCCACCGGCGTTGGCGGACGGGCGATGGTGCTGCTCTCCGGCGGCATTGATTCCCCTGTGGCGGCCTATATGATGGCGAAGCGTGGCGTGGAGGTGGAAGCCGTTCACTTCTTCTCCTATCCCTACACCTCCCAGCTGGCCAAGGACAAGGTCATCGAGCTTGCCCGACTGGTGACGAAATACTCCGGGCGGATGACCGTGAACGTGGTGTCCTTCACGGAGATTCAGGAAGCCATCCGGGACAACTGCCCCGAGGAGTTCTTTACCCTGATTATGCGCCGGTTCATGATGGAAATTGCCCAGCGTATTGCCAAGGGCGACGGCTGCGGCGCGCTGATCACCGGCGAAAACCTTGGCCAGGTGGCGTCCCAGACCATGGAGGCCATGACCGTCACCGGCGCGGTGGTGGACATTCCCATTTTCATGCCGCTGGTCGGCATGGACAAGAAGGACATTATTTCCATTGCCCGGGAAATCGGGACGCTGGATACGTCGATCCTGCCTTATGAGGACTGCTGCACCGTCTTCACGCCGAAGCATCCCAAGACCAAGCCCACGCTGGGACAGGTGGTGAACGCGGAAAAGAAGCTGGACAGAGAAGCGCTGATCGCCCGCGCGCTGGAAAATGTGGAAAAGATCAAGGTGACGTACCATGATGAGCCTTTGCTGTGATGTGCTGAAAGCGCTTCGGGGGAAAACGCTGGTCACCGCCGAAAGCCTCACCGGCGGCGGCATCGGCGCGGCGCTGACGCAGGTTCCCGGCAGCAGCGAGGTCTACAAGGGCGGCGTCATCTGCTATACCAACTGGGTCAAGGAAAACATTCTGGACGTGCCGGGAGAGATTCTGGCGCAGGACGGCGCGGTGTCTCTGCGGACGGCGGAGCATCTGGCTTCCGGTGTCCGGGCACTGCTGAAAGCAGACGCGGCCGTGGCGGTCACGGGTCTGGCCGGCCCCGGCGGCGACGAATTCGGACACAGTGTGGGAACGGTTTTCATCGGCTATCAGGACGCGGCGCATTCCGACGCGAGGGAATATCACTTCTCCGGCGACCGGGAAGCGGTGCGGAATCAGACCATCGAAGCCGCACTGAGACTTGTTCTGGAACACCAAAAGTAAAAAAGCCCTCTGTTTTAGTGGGTGGTCGTAAAACAGATAATGGAGCGTATCGGTACAGATACGCTCCACTTCTCGTGCCGAAGTACAGCCCCTTGGCTCCCCCTCTGAGGGATGTCCACTTTTCAGGGATACCCCTCACCCTCCGTGTCCATTTTTATGGGTACAGTTTAGTGCGATGCAAAGATAAAAATTATGCCCGCTGCTTTCAAAGCAGCGGGCATTTGCTGTGCTCAGGTCGGGTCGTAGTTGACGATGATGTCGTGTTCTCTCAGGGACGCGACGTCGGAAATGGGATTGCCGAACACGTTCACCTGCACCAGACAATAGCTGTCGGCGAGGGAATCAATGTTGCTGATCTGGTTGTAATCCATATAGATATAGGTCAGGGCTTCCATCTTGCTCAGATTGTCCAGACTGGTCAGCGCATTGTAAGAGCCGTCAATGGTCTGAAGCTTGCAGCCCTCCGGCCAATCGGGGAGCGCCGTGACCTGATTGGAGGCAAAGCTGAACCGCTCCAGATTGACCAGCGTGGAGAGGGCGGAGATGTCCGTCAGGGTGTTGTTGGAGATATCCAGTTCAACCAGCGTCGTGCAGACGGAAATGGGAGAGACATCCGTCAGCGCATTGTGGTTCACCGACAGACGGGTCAGCACCTGTAAGCTGCTCACGCCGTCCAGACTTGTGATCTGGTTGTTGTCAGCTACCAGCGTCGTCAGTCGGGCGCAGCTGGAAACGGGGGCGAGGGTAGTCAGGGCGTTGTAGGAAACGTCCAGCGTTTGCAGATTGCTCAGACCGTCCAATGCGTCGAGACTGGTCACGGCGTTGTGCTGGAGATTCAGCTCGGTCAGCGTGGTCATGGAGGACAGTACGTCCAGATTCCGGATGGTGTTCTCGCCCAGATTCAGATAGGTAAGGCTCTTTGCGCCGGACAGCTTTTCAATGGTGCTCAGGCCGCATTCTACCATGCTCAGCTCGGTCAGGGCGGGAAGTCCCGCAATGACGGTCAAATCGTCCGGGCTGAACCGGCTGCCGCTGAGGTCAAGAGACGTAAGCTTGGTCAGAGAAGACAGGCTCTCAAGACTGTCGATGTCCTGATTGGCGATGGTCAGCTTTTCCAGATAGGGCATGAACGTCAGGTCGGTGTAGACCTTCGTGTCCTCGGGGACGGTGAATTCCGTGATCTGCCATAGCTGACTGGTGTAGACGCTGTCGCCGTCTCTTGTGCCGGTCAGCTCCCGCAGAGCCGCTTCCACGGCCGGGTCGGCGAATTTGACTTCCTCAATGACGCCGGTCACAGTGTAGCCCAGAACCGTCAGGGGACTGACAAGGCCGTTATCGCCCACGGCGATGGCGTAAATGGTCGTCTCACCGGCGGGGAGGGTAATGGGGCTTTCGTAAACGGGGTCCTTCACGGAGGGGTATTCACCGTTGGTGGTGTAGTAGAGCTTCCCGGCGGCGTACAAGGTGACGTCGATATACTGGCTGTAGTAGCCCGGCTCGTAGTTGCTGATGGGGGCATCGGGCCGCTGCGCCTCGATCTCGGCCTTGATATCCGGGTTCGTGATCTTGTCCAGCAGAGAGACGGCGTCCAGCAGTTTGTCCTGCTCCACGTAGGTCTTGCACAGGGCGGTGAACAGCTCGGCGCTGGGTTCGGAGTTGATGGCATTGGTCAGGGTGTACTCGGCTTTCGTGTAGTTGTCGTCGGCCTTATACAGGTTCGCCAGCTCGATGGCCACGTTCTCGTCGTGGTTGGAGAAGTTGTAGGCAAGGTCATAGAACCATGAGGACAGGCGGGAATTGCCGTGGAGGTCATTGTATCGAGCCTGGGTCAGCAGGAAATCCCGGGTGAACCCCCGGTCATAGGTAAACAGGTACCAGCCGATGCTGGCGATGATCAGCACCGCAAGCAGGAGCGGCACCAGAACGCGGATAAACTTCTTCATAAAACTGCTCCATTCCAATGGAATTTCAAGAAATTATACAACAAAACGGCGATAAAGTCAAGCATAGGGGGAAAAGTTGCGGTTTTACGGAACTTCCGGGAATAATGAAGCTGAAAACGGACGGCTTTGGACGCTTGACAGGGATGATAAAATATGCTATAGTAGCATAAAGTAATACTTTGCGGAGGAACTATGGAACAGCATACGATCATCCGTCTGACCGACAGGCCGGAATATAAGGAATCCATGGCGCAATGGTTCCACGAAAAATGGGGCATTCCCAAGCAGGCGTACCTCGACAGCATGGACGCCTGCCTGAAAGGGGAGAGCGCCGTCCCCCAGTGGTACGCCGTGGTGGAGGACGGCAGGATCATCGGCGGTCTGGGCGTCATCGAAAACGACTTCCACGACCGTAAGGACTTGTCGCCCAACGTCTGCGCGGTGTACGTGGAGGAAGACCGCCGCTGCCGGGGCATCGCCGGGGAAATGCTGCACTTCGTCTGCGAGGACATGAAGGGCAGGGGCGTGCCGGTACTGTATCTGGTGACCGACCATACGTCCTTCTATGAGCGCTACGGCTGGCGCTTCCTGTGCATGGCGCAGGGCGACGGAGAGCAGGAGCCGACCAGACTGTACATCCACGAAGCATAAGGAACCTCTGACTAGATCATCTGTGACTGTGAGCGGATCTTTTCCGCCCACTCTTCGGTATCGAAAACGGGAAATACAGCGCAGCCGTTGCCGGCGCAAGCCGGCTTACGGATGCGGCATACCCCTTGCGGGTACACAAAGTATTCCTCCGTTTCCGATACCTCGACTGGTCGAAAAAATCTCTCGCTCACAGTTCTTGCTGGTTTAATCAGAGGCTCCTAAAATTTCGGCTGCCGCGGGTTTCCCACGGCAGCCGATTTATCATTTTGCCTGTTTCATGGAAAGGCCGATACGGTGGCGCTTTTCGTCCACGTTCAGCACGACCACTTTCACAACGTCGCCGACCTTGACCACCTCGCTGGGATGGCGCAGACGCCGGTCGCAGACCTCGGAAATATGCACCAGACCGTCCTGATGGACGCCAATGTCCACGAAAACGCCGAAGTCAATGACGTTGCGCACCGTGCCGGTCAGCTCCATGCCGGGCTTTAAGTCCTTCATTTCCAGCACGTCCTTGCGCAGAATGGGGGCGGGCAGCTCGTCACGGGGGTCGCGGCCGGGCTTGCTCAGCTCCTTCGCAATGTCAAGCAGCGTCGGCTCGCCCACGGCGCATTCCGCGGCGGCCTTGCTCAGGCCGTAGGCGTTCAGCTTTTCCGTCAGGGCAGAGAAATCGTCGCCCTTTTTGCAGCCCAGAAGGTTCAGCAGCGCCTTTGCGGCGGCGTAGGACTCCGGATGGACGCCGGTGTTGTCCAGAATCTCCTTGCTTTCGGGGATACGGAGGAAACCGGCGCACTGCTCAAAGGCTTTCGGGCCGAGCTTGGGAACCTTTTTCAGTTGTGCGCGGCTGGTGAAGGGGCCGTTTTCCTCCCGATAGGCGACGATATTCTTCGCCGTGGTGGCGGTCAGACCGGAAACCTGCTGCAAAAGGCTCCGGGAAGCGGTGTTGGCGTCCACGCCCACGGCGTTGACGCAGTCCTCCACCACAGCGCCAAGGGCGGCGTCCAGCTCCTTCTGGGGGCAGTCGTGCTGGTACTGTCCCACGCCGATGGCCTTGGGGTCGATCTTCACCAGCTCGGCAAGGGGGTCCTGCAGCCGCCGGGCGATGGACACGGCGGAGCGGAGATTGACGTCGTAATCGGGGAATTCCTCCGCCGCAAGGGGAGAGGCGGAGTAAACGGAAGCGCCCGCTTCGCTGACGATCATGTAGCTGGCCTCCGGGAAGGATTTCAGCAGCTCTACGGTCATGGCCTCGGTTTCACGGGAGGCGGTGCCGTTGCCGATGGCGATGTGCCTGACGCCGTATTTGCGCATGAGGACGGACAGGGAGGAAATGGCTTCCTGCTTTTTCCGCTCGCTGAAAGTGGGATAGACCACGGTGGTGGCCAGAACCTTACCGGTGGCGTCCACCACGGCGACCTTGCAGCCGTTGCGGTATCCGGGGTCAAGTCCCATGGTGACGAAGCCCTTGACAGGGGGCTGCATCAGCAGCGGTTTCAGATTCAGGGCAAAATTGCGGATAGCGCCCGCATACGCCCGGTCGGACAGGTCGCTGCGCACCTCCCGCTGGATGGAGGGGAAGATCAGCCGCTCATAGGCGTCCTCAGCGGCGGCGCGGACAAAGGCGGAGACCTGCACGGTGGGCTTCAAAGCGGCGCGGCACACCAGCGCTGCGCCCTCATTGCCCGCGAGAATGACGTTGGGCTTGAGAACGCCCTCTTTTTCGCCCCGGTTCATGGCGAGGATCTGATGATCCAGCACCCGGGAGATGGGCTGGGAGAAATCGTAATAGAGCTTGTAAACGCCGTCGGCCTCCGCGTCCTCGGCGGCGGTGCAGGTCAGCATTCCCCGGCGCATCACCAGCTCCCGCAGAGACTTGCGGATGTCGGCGTCGTCGGAAAGGTCTTCGGCAATGATGTCATTGGCACCCTGTAAGGCTTCTTCCACGGAATTGACGCCCTTTTCCGGGTCGATATAGCCCTCGGCCAGCACGGCGGGGTCTTGTCCGTCCTGAGCGAAAATGGCCTCGGCCAGAGGCGCAAGCCCTTTTTCCCGGGCGATGGAGCCGCGGGTGCGGCGTTTCTGCTTATAGGGGCGGTACAGGTCTTCCACCTCCGCCATGGTGGCGGCGCTGTCGATGGCGTCGGACAGCTCCTGCGTCAGCTTGCCCTGATTTTCGATGGACTTTTTTACCTCGTCCCGGCGCTCCTGAAGATTGCGCAGGTAGGTCAGGCGGGTCTCCAGATTCCGCAGCGTCGTGTCGTCCATGGCGCCGTGCATTTCCTTGCGGTAGCGGGCGATAAAGGGAATGGTGTTGCCCTCGTCCATGAGGTTCACCACATTCTGAACATATTCCAGCTTCTGACCCAATTCCTCGGCCAGAATTTCGGGGATCGATTTCATGTTTACTGCTCCTTTGCGATCGTTGGGTGGTGTGAAAGAGATGATCGGAAATTCTATCCCGGGAAGTATACCATGGATTTGAAAATCCCGCAAGTTTTTTCTTGACAATCTTTTCCCACCGCGCTATAATGTGCAAGTACCCCATGGGCCTGTAGCTCAGCTGGGAGAGCGTTCGGTTCGCATCCGAGAGGTCGAGAGTTCGAGTCTCTTCAGGTCCACCAAAGTAAGATAATCCGAACCTTAGACCGCAATCGGTCAGAGGTTCGGATTTCTTGTTTTTCCCAATGATAGCCGCGACGGTTGGCAGACAAGGCGGGCAGGCACTGGTTGTGCCTGCCCGTTTGTATGGATTTGGAGATTTCCCTTACGGCTTTGTGAGAATGGCGCTCATGTCGGTCATTTTTTCGCCCAGGGTGAAGGTGACGGCCTTGGCGTCGTGGGTTAAGCGGTAGGCTTCGCCGCTTTCGCCCGTGCTCAGCATATCGGAGAGCAGGAACGCGGACGCTGCGCCCTTGGTGACAAAGACGATTTTCTCCACGCCCTGCGACTTGAGGGTGCGAAGGCCGCTGAGCTTGCCCGTGAGAATGGCGAAGTCCTCGTCAACGGTGACGGTCAGCACGCCGCCCGTTTGCTCCGCCGTGTAGGCGATGTCCCTGCCGTCCCTGTCGGTCACGCGGTAGAGGGGGAGTTTTAACCGGCTTCCCTCATCCGGTATGGTGTGGGTTTCCCCGCACTGGTCATACCGCACACACTTTGCGGTCTTGGTGCCGTCGCGCGCATAGGTCGCATCGTTGTTGGAAATATAGTCCTCAAAAAGATGCCCCAGCTTGCTGTCCGTGTCCGTTACCGTGTCTGTTTCCATACAGCCGCCTGTGCCGTAGCGCACGCACTTGATCGTCTTGGTGCCGTCCTGTTCGCAGGTGGCGTTGTTGTCGGAAACATACGCCTGCCCTGCAAAGCTGTGGTTCAGGGCGGGGATATCCTCGTTTTTTGTGTGAGAGGAATGCCTTGTGCAGGTGTAAGTCTTAATTCCCTTTTCCGTGCAGGTGGCAGGCTTTGTCACCCTGCCGCTGTCCCACGCATGGTCTCCGGTTGGGTTTGTGATCGTTTCGCTGGGAGTTCCCGTCATGACACTGCCGGGCGCGTAATATTCGATTTTCCCGCTGGGGTTCAGCGCGCAAATATCCGGCTCGACCTCTGTGCCGTTCACCGGACCGTTTTGGTCACGTACGCCGCCATTGCCGATAGGGGCTCCCTGTCCGTCGCTGTCTGCCTTGCCGCCCCGCACCTTCAGCTTCGCATCGCCGGAAACCGTGACGTCTCCGCTGCCGCGTGCATCAAGGCCGCCGCCAATGCCTGCGCCGCACCTGCCTCCGGCGGCACTGACCTCGCCGCCGGAGATCGTGATGTCATTTCCATCCCGATGCATTCCGCCGCCGATACCCGCAGCGAACATGCCGCCGGTGGCAGTGACCTTGCCGCCAGAGATGGTGATGTTATTGCCATTGCCCCAACCTCCGCCGCCGATACCGGCACCGTAGTTGCCGCTATTTGCGGTGACTTCGCCGCCGGTGACAGTGATGTCGCTGCCGTTACCGTAAGCACCGCCACCGATGCCAGCACCATAATTCCCGCCCCGCGCCGTGACCTTGCCGCCGGTGATGGTGATGTCGCTGCCAGCGCCGCTGCTTCCTCCGCCGATGCCTGCGCCGTCCTGACCGCCCTTGGCGTTCAGGGAGCCGTCTTTATCCTTGTCCTGAATGGTCAGATTACCGTCGTTGTTCTTTTCCAGGCCGGCATGAGAGTGACCGCTCTTAAGCGCGTTGCTTCCGTTCAGCTCGATGTTCACATTGCCCTCGCCGGTGGTGGAAACGGCGGCCTTGCCCGCACTGCTCACGTCGATGTTTGCGCCGGAGAGGGTGACGTTTGCGGTCTGGTCTTTCTCCGCATTGATGGTGACGGTGTTTTCCGTCGAGCTTCCCTTAATGACGGGAGCGTTGTCCTCCACAGCGGCTCCGCCTCCCTGGGTGACCGTCTGCCCGCCGCTCCCGGCGTTTACGATGATGTCGCCGTTGCTGATGTCCCAAGTCGCCGCCAGCGCCGACATGGGCAGGCTGACGAAAAGCAGCAGTGCAAGGAGCGTTGATACGATGATTCTTCCCTTCATGTGCAAATGCCTCCTTTGTTTTTCTGGTCGATCGCCTCGATTTCTTTTTTTCGTATACACAGTTATACTATCAGACAATTCGGATATTTGCAAGAGCCTGTTCGGGCAAAAATCTGCTTTTGATGCTCTCGCCGTATGCCTGCCAGTTTGCTGCTGGTATGTATAGAATTGCTCCTTTGTCTTTTCTGCACCTCTTTTCGCTTTTTGCCTATATCACGCCGGAAAAGGGACGTTTCGGAGAATTACTTTCAAAACTTCCTATAAAGTTCGGAAATAAAGAAAAATCTGCCTTTTTACCGTATAGTTGTCTCGATATAATCCAACTGGGGATGAAGAAAAGGACGGCGGTAATTTACCGTCGTCCTTTTCTGGTAATTCCAAATTGCAGAGTAAAACCAAGCGCGGAGCCATTGAAAAGGAAAACGCCGAAATCCTTTAGAGATTTCAGCGTTTTTCCTTATTTGGTCGGAGTGTCGGGATTCGAACCCGAGGCCTCTTGGACCCGAACCAAGCGCGATACCAAGCTTCGCCACACCCCGTTAACTCTGGTATTATAATGAATTATTTCCCCATTGTCAAGTGCCAACCGCCGCTTTTTCCGCCTGTCCGTATTTTTATCACGCCGCGTTCATACACTCTCCCGAGGTGATTTCCATGAGTTACCGGGTGGAATATGCTTCTTCCGGAATCAAAAGAAAGCAGATTCGGCAAAGAAGGGACAGAGCCTTGCTGCTGACGGCGGTCTGCTTCCTGATCTTTCTGCTGATCGCCGGCGGATTCTGGCCGAGAGGGTCGCAGGCGCTTCGGGAGATACTTCTTCCCGGCGACAGTGCGGCGACGGCGGCCGCGTGGGCGGAACTGACCCGGGAGCTGCATGCCGGAGCGCCGGTGGGCAGCGCGGTGGAGAACTTCTGCCGGGAGATTTTTGCGAATGCGGGACTTTGTCCGGGTTGACGTTTCCGCCTGCCTGATGGGCGCGTTTCTGCTGCTGACACTGCCTCTGAACTGGCTCCTGTCCGCGCTGGCAGCGGCGGCGTTCCATGAGCTGTGCCACGGGGCGGCAATACTCCTTCTTGGCGGGCGGATCTGGGGCGTCCGCATCGGCGCGGGCGGGGCGGTGATGGAGACGGAACCCTTGAGCAGCGGCAAAGAGCTGGTCTGCGCTCTGGCCGGCCCCGCAGGAAGTCTGCTGTTGGTGCTTACTTTCCGGATATTCCCACGGGCTGCGGTCTGCGCACTGGTGCAGGGGGCTTTCAATCTGCTGCCGGTGTTCCCTCTGGACGGCGGGCGGGCGCTTCGCTGCGCTCTGGTGCTTTTTTGCCCGAAACGGGCGAATCGCATTGCAGTTTGGGCAGAATGGGGAACCCTTGGTATATTGGGCATTCTCGCGCTGGCAGCGACTTTTTACCGAAAGCTGGGACTGCTGCCGCTGCTGGCGGTGAGTTTACTGGCAGCCAAGGCATTCCTGCGAAAAAGGCCTTGCAAACTGACACGGTTCGGGGTACAATAGGCGGAGAACTTTTTAATGAGGTATCACTATGACCGAACTGATGCAGCGCATTCTCCCCACCGTGCAGAAACCGGCACGCTATACCGGCGGAGAATGGGGCGAGATCAAAAAGGATTTGAAGGACGTCCGGGTGCGCGTGGCCTTCTGCTTCCCGGACACCTATGAGATCGGCATGTCCAACTTAGGAATGCGTATCCTCTACGGCGTCATGAACCAAATGGATGGTGTCTGGTGCGAGCGCGTGTTCGCCCCCTGGGGGGACATGGAGCAGGCCATGCGGGACAACGCTCTGCCTCTGTGGGCGCTGGAAAGCCAGACCCCCGTCCGGGATTTCGACATGATTGCCTTTACCATCGGCTATGAAATGGCGTACTCCAATATATTGAATATGCTGAACCTTGCGGGCGTTCCCCTCCGCTCCAAAGACCGGGACGGACTGAAAAACATCGTGTTCGCCGGGGGCGTCTGTGCCTTCAACCCGGAGCCGCTGGCGGATTTTATCGACTTTTTCTCTCTGGGCGAGGGCGAGGACATCACCGTGGAGATTTTGCAGCTCTACGATCGGGCAAAGGCCGAGGGATGGAGCAAGGATGCCTTTCTTCACGAAGTCGCAAAAATCCCCGGCGTGTACGTCCCCAGTTTCTACCGCCACGAATACAATGCCGACGGCACCCTTGCCGCCATCGTGCCGCTGGAGGGTGCGCCCCGGACTGTGACCAAGCGCATTATCGAAGACCTGGACAGCGCTTATTTCCCCACAAAAATGATCGTTCCCTCCACGGAGATTGTCCATGACCGGGCAAATCTGGAGGTGTTCCGGGGCTGCATCCGGGGCTGCCGGTTCTGTCAGGCGGGCTTCTCCTGCCGCCCGGTGCGAAAGAAAAGTCCGGAGGTGCTTTACCGTCAGGCAGTGGAGACGCTGCGCGCTTCCGGAAACAACGAGATCACCATTTCCAGCCTGTCCACCTCCGATTACCGGGGGCTGAAAGAGCTGACGGACGAGCTGATTCCCTACTGCACGGAAAACCGGATCAATCTTTCCGTACCCTCCCTCCGGGCGGACAACTTCTCCCGGGACCTGATGGAACGGCTTCAGGCGGGCGGCCGGAAAAGCAGCCTGACCTTCGCCCCGGAGGCGGGAACCCAGCGCCTGCGGGACGTCATCAACAAGAATCTGACCGAGGATGAAATTCTGACGACCTGCACCAATGCCTTTTCCGGCGGCTGGAACAACGTCAAGCTCTATTTCATGCTGGGACTGCCAACGGAAACGGACGAGGACGTGCTCGGTATCGCGGAGCTGGTGTACAAGGTGATTCTGACCTGGAAGGAACAGGCCGTGAACAAAAAGCGGGGTCTGCGGGTGCATGTCGCCACGGCGTACTTCGTCCCCAAGCCCCACACGCCCTTCCAGTGGGAAAAGCAGATTACGCCCCAGGAATACCTGCGCCGCTGCCGTCTGCTGAAATCCCATTTCTATTCCAAGTCCATCGAATACGACTATCACGCGCCGGACTTAAGCCAGCTGGAAGCGGTCTTTGCCCGGGGCGACCGGCGGCTGGGTGCAGTGATCGAGGAAGCCGTGAAAAACGGCGCACGGCTGGACGGCTGGGACGAATATTTCGACTACGCCAAATGGCAGGACGCCTTCCGCAAATGCGGCGTGGACGGAGACTTTTACACCGTCCGGGGTTACGGCGAGGACGAGCTGCTGCCCTGGGACACCATCGACGTGGGCGTGACAAAGAAGTTCCTGAAGCTGGAACGAAAACGCGCCTACGAAGCGAAAATCACCCCGGACTGCCGCCACGGCTGCGCGGGCTGCGGTGCGGAAAGACTGCTGCGGGAGGTGTCGTGCGATGCTTAGAGCGCTGTTTCAGAAAACGGGCAACGCCGTGTATCTCTCCCACCTCGACCTGATGCGGCTGTTCCAGCGATCATTCAAGCGGGCGGGGCTGCCACTGACCCACACCCAAGGCTTCAACCCCCGCCCCTCGGTGTCCATCGCCCTGCCCCTGAGCCTGGGCGTGGAAAGCCGATGCGAGCTGCTGGATTTTGAGTTGGAAACGGACGCATTTTCGTGCGACGAAATCTGCACCCGGCTGAATCAGGCGCTTGTGGAGGGAGTACACGTCCTCTCGGTGTACGCCGGCGGCGGAAAAATCAAGAATCTGGCGTATCTCGACTGCGCCGTGCAGTTGGAGTACGACGCGGGCGTGCCGCAGAACGCGGCGGAGCAGATCGAAGCCCTGTTTTCCCGTGAGGAAGTGACCGTGGAAAAAAAGGGTAAAAAAGGCGTTGTGGAGCAGAACATCATCCCCATGATACGAAAGATTTCTGCCGCACCGGTGTCGGGCAACGTTGTAAAGCTTGAGGCGCGGGTCTGCTGCCAGAATCCATCCCTGAATCCCATGCTGCTTGGCGCCGCCGTAAACCAATATC
>OIYS01001107.1_pt1 | contig 15033 bp, 15 predicted proteins | sample 1588271 | NCBI WGS metagenome assembly OIYS01 (sample SAMN03283286) | human gut metagenome | biome: human-associated habitat; material: feces | host: Homo sapiens | place: Peru | collected 2012
TCCGCTCGATCTGACTGAGAAATTCTTTTTTCTTCGTCCGCACCTGCGCCAGTTCGTCACTGAATGTGGAAATCGTCATTTGTTTATCCATAAGTTTATTATATCACACTCGGCGGTATTTGGCACTTTTTTCTGTGCGGTATTGCCTTAAGATTTTAATCAGGAAATAGTATCAGACCCATCATTATCAGATAAATAACGCCAGCCGTGCCGTTACCCCGTCGGCATTAAAAATTGCGTTTCCGCTGCGTCAGGAAGCACTTCTCTTTCACACCTTATCCGTCTCCGGGAAGCCCTCCGGATATACGATCTGTTTCAAATTCATACAGCCGCGGAACGCGTCCTTATCCAGCCGCTCCAGATATTTGGGAAGAACCACCAGCTTCAGTCCCCTTCTGGAGGCGCGCATCTTATCTGTCAGCCCGGGTGCCTCCGGAGAGAATGCGTCCGCCTCGATTTCGGTCACCGGCAGGCCCTTCATAGTATTCGGGACGGCAATTTCAGCTTCATGCCCCTTGTATTTGCGTATCCTGACCTTACCCTTTTCTGCCTTAATCAGCCATTCCGGGTCTTTGAGCGCCGGATTGCCCATGGTATCGGCCAACTGCGCCGCAAAAGCCTCGTCTCCGCTTTTCAAAGCACGCATTCGCAAAATGGACAGATCTCCGTCCGACAGGATATTTTCGTCCATATCCTCCAGCATGTAGCGTCCGATCACCAGACAGTCGTCCGAAACCAAAGCTCTCTTTTTATCCTTTTTCAGATAAGCGTCATATGCAGGCTTTACTTGCATAGCCTCTTCGCTCTTTGCATGGTACTCCTGAATAAATCTGGCGCAGGCAATAAATCCGGAATCTACATAGGCATAATCATCCGGGGTTCCCAGCGGCATTTGAAGCTCCGGAAAAATACCGTTCCGGAACATCTTCCGGCGCAGCGTAGCCGGCTTGGCAGAAATGATGCGCTCCAGAGGGCAGTTCTGGAAATCGCAGTTAATCCGGAAGTCTGCCAACGTAAGCTCCTTTAATTTAGTACACGAAGAAAACGCATGGTCGTTGACAGAATCGATTGGGAATTTGGACAAATCAAAAGAAACCGTGTCCGCCGGAACATCCATGAGAATCCGCTGTGGCTCGGCATAGTGCGTACATAATGTGATTTGCACATCATTTTCGGTAGGATGTTCTATGGACTTCTGGGGCTGCTCCAAAAGCTTCCAGAACATTTCCGGCGTGAGGATGTAATAGCCGTAGCCCACCGCATTTTCATATTTCTCTGTTTTCTCGGGATAGGCCGGATTTACGATCAGGCAGTAGGTATCCAGCGGCATTCCGTTGGCCAGCGTGCCGCCCCGTTCCTCGATTGCCTTGCGAAACGGCTCCCGTCCCGTTTTGCTGAAGCCCGTTTCCGCGAAAATCTTTCCCCGTACATTCATGTACGACAGATGCGCAAGGTGATCCGGGTCGTCCATTCCGCGAATCAGCGCGGCAGATACCCAACGCGCCTCCTCCGGGAACCGCAGGTCGTCCGGGCAATAGGAAATCACCTTTTTCCCCAGCACATAGTGTTCAAATGTTGTCCGATTGTCTGTCTCAAAGGCGCCCCAGTTGCACAGCAGCTCCACCTGATACAGCCGGCTGATGTCTGCCAGCCTCAGATCGTGATTCTCTTCGGCATACATCAGCGCATCCATCGGATCTTCCGGAATCTGATACTGCCATGAGCCCGTCCACGGCTTGGCATAATGCTGCATAGACCATTTGCAGTTTCCCTCGAATCGAAGCGTATAATTCTCCGGCGTACCGACCCCCTGAATGATTTGCTTATCATCATAAGCTTCAAGGCAGCCGAAGGCTCCATAGCAGGCGTTTTTGGGCCCCTTGATAATCCCCTTGTAGTCGCAATAGTTTGCCATTGTATTAACCTCCTTTTTCTATTTTGTCAATCCTCCGCTGTAGTTCCTTCTGAAAGAAATACTGTTCCTCCGCCGTTAAATCTGTGCAATCCACTTCCAGCGATGTCTCCCCGGCGGCAATTGCAGTCTGGCAGTCGTCGATGCGGCTCTCCAGCTCGCAGTAGCGATAGCCCATATAGTCCGTAAAATCATTGCCAACGCCCATTGTGTCACCTCACTATAGCAGACGTTTTATAATATTTATTATTATAACAAATATTCAAAATGATGTCAATATACCGGCCATGAAATGTTGAAAACGTCCCATTCCCACGCAGGCAATTTCACTGCCGCGCTTGACATTCCCCGGGCAGTCACATATAATTAATGAAAGCAAAACTTATATAAGGAGTCTGTCATGCAGAAAATTTTCTTCTCCTGTTTCGGGACGACGGATCCTGTGCGGGGAATGCGGGATGGCGGGATGCTGCATATTCTGCGGTTCTACCGGCCTGAGGCCGTCTATCTCTTTCTTTCCCGGGAAATCGCGGAGCTGGACAGGGCGGATCAGCGAATTGAAAAGACCTTTGCCTATCTTCAGGAAAACTGGGATGGCTATTGTCCGGAGGTGATCCGGCAGGAAACGGATATCTCCGATCCGTCCGATATGGATATTCTGCTGGAGCCGATGCAGGCACTGTTTCAGCGTGCCGCCACGGAGCATCCGGAAGCGGAAATCCTCATCAACCTCAGCTCCGGGACGCCCCAGATGCAGGTCATTCTGGCGCAGCTGGCGCTGGATTCCCGGTACCACTGCCGGGGCATTCAGGTGAAAAACCCGGAGCGTGCCTCCGGCCGGGCCGAGCGGACGAACAGCGGCCGCTACCCGGTGGATGAAGCGCTGGGACTGAACGACGACGAGGAGCCGGACGCTCCCAACCGCTGCTGTGAGCCGCGGTTGCTGGCGGTGCGGCGGGAGGCCGTCCGCAGCCGGCTGAATGGACTGCTGGCTCAGCGGAACTACGCCGCCATTGCCCAGATGGGCGGGGAACTGCCCGCCCCCATCCCGAAGCTGGCCCGGCATCTGGACTACCGCAGCCATTTCCAGCTGAAGCAGGCCGAGCAGGAGGCCGCCGGGCTGACAGGGCTGAAGCTTCAGGCCGGGCGGGGCAGCTACCCTTACCCGGTTTATGAGCTGCTGGAATATTTTGCCGTGCTGAAAAACCTCGTGTACCTGAAGCGGTATACCGACTTCATGCTGCGGCTGAATCCGTTTCTGGTGCGTCTCCAGCGCATACTGCTGGACGCGGCGGCAAAGCCCTCCGGCCTCTCTGCAAAGGATCTGATTACCACGGCGGACGGGCGGGAGCGGGTCATTCCGGAGCACATCCGAAGCATCTGTCCGGATTTGTACGCCTTCATGCTGGACGCCTTCGGCGCGCCGCTGGAGGCCAGAGACATCAGCATCCGGGGGCTGAATGTGATGCTGCGCTTTTTCCGGGCAGATGCCGAAACGCTGGAGCTGCTGGACGGCTGTGAGCGGGGCAATCAGGTTCTGCGCAACCGGGCGGCCCATACGCTGTTCGCCATCACCGCCGAAGATATCCGCCGGGAATGCGGAATCAGTGCCGAAATACTGGTGCAGCGGCTGGAGAAGGTTCTGGAGGGCGCCCTGTCCGACTACCCGGATCCGAACCGGAAGCGGCGGATCAACATCTACGATTTCTGTGACCGTCTGATCCGGGACTGCCTGTAAGCGCGAACCCCCATTTTTCCGGGGGCTGCGCACCCCTGTTTTTCCGGGGTTCGCGCACCCTTTTGAGGCCGATGATCCGCCTTCCACGGTCAGAAGCCGGCGGCGGGTCTCTCGAGTATGTATATTTTGTTCATTTTCTCACTTGCTGCAATTCCCATTTTTGTTAATATTTGCTGAAACAATTCATCCCCGCGAGGGGACGGTAACGAGGGTGCTGAAGTAGCTCTTATCAAGGGTCATCAAGAAACAATTCATCCCCGCGAGGGGACGGTAACATATTGATATCCCATTCCCACCCGAAGGTCTGCCAGAAACAATTCATCCCCGCGAGGGGACGGTAACCGTGTAATGGAGGAAGTACGGAAACTTCCGCTACAGAAACAATTCATCCCCGCGAGGGAACGGTAACTGCTTCCGTTCTTCGATGGTCATGCGTTCACCCCGAAACAATTCATCCCCGCGAGGGGACGGTAACGGTTTTCCCCTTTTGGTAGTTCAGCAGATTTTGGTAGAAACAATTCATCCCCGCGAGGGGACGGTAACTTCATGACTTTAGGATGGATCAGAAGGGCAGCTGGAAACAATTCATCCCCGCGAGGGGGACGGTAACACTTTCGCCGTAATCTTCCTTCATCCCATATCCGGAAACAATTCATCCCCGCGAGGGGACGGTAACGCAGCAGTACGAGTGAAAAATTTTTTATCCTTTCAAAACAATTCATCCCCGCGAGGGGACGGTAACCTGCAAAATGGGCTTTCCGAATCGATGTACTGGAAACAATTCATCCCCGTAAGGGGACGGTAACCATGGTACTTGGTCATACCTTCTGGCTTCAACGTGAAACAATTCATCCCCGCGAGGGGACGGTAACCGGCCACATCGTCACCCCCATCTTCGGTAGCGGCTGGAAACAATTCATCCCCGCGAGGGGACGGTAACGATAGCGTAGATTTCTGTGATGCCAGGATTCCTGTTGAAACAATTCATCCCCGCGAGGGGACGGTAACAACCGGTTCGGGACAAAAAAGTAGTACGTATCCAGAAACAATTCATCCCCGCAAGGGGACGGTAACCACCAAGGCCATAATAGAAGATTTGACTAATAGGAAACAACTCCCCCGTAAGGGGACGGTAACGCCTTATCCCCCACTTTGTATTTCGCCATAAATGAAGCAATTCACCCCCGCGAGGGGACGATCACCGAATCAGCCCTACGACTAAGTCCACTAAGCCAAAACAATCCATCCCCGTAAGGGGACTACAGAAAGAAGGGATTTTCCTTGGAAAATGCGGTCACTTCCGCAGCTGTTTCCGCGCTGCTGTACGGTCTTGCGCCCGGCAATAGAGCGGCCGAACCGGCGGTGCAGTTCGCCAGACAGCTGCTTTCCGGAAACAGTTGGAAATCTTCCAGCCCCGGCTCTCCGCCGCTCCAGTCCGCATTTACCCACTTGAACGGCACCCACGCCATCCCGCCGGAGGATGCCGGGTCATCCCCTCAGGAGCGGATGGAGTCCCTGCGCCGGCAGCTGCGTCAGCATACGGAGCCTTGGACATCGTCCGAGATTCCCCGGCTCCTGCGTCTGCTGGAGCAGACTGTGGGAGGTCTCCCCTGCCATGACGCGGCGGACATCTCCCTTTACGACTACCAGAAGATCACAGCTGCCCTCGCCTCCTGCGCGGCAGGCTATCTGGCGGGCGCCGGTTCCCCGGGCAGCTGTCTGGAACCAAAATTCCGGGATAAAAAAGCCTGTCTGCTTTATTCCGCCGACTTTTCCGGCATTCAGAAGTTCCTTTTTACCGTGGCGACAAAGGGGGCGCTGCCCTCTCTGCGCAGCCGCTCCTTCTTTCTGGAGCTGCTGATGGAGCACTACATCGACGAGCTGCTTTCCGCCTGCGGCGCCAGCCGGGTGAACCTGCTGTACGCCGGCGGCGGCCACTGCTACATTCTGCTGCCCAACACGCCTCAGGTGCTCCTGTCCATTACCGCATGGAACACCCGCTTCAACGATTGGCTGGCCGGGCAGTTCGGCATTTCCCTGTTCCTCGCGGACGGCTGGACGGGGTGCAGCGGCAACGAGCTGATGAATATCCCGGCGGAACAGATGCCCTACACCGCCATGTTCCGCCGGGTCAGCGCCGCCATTGCCCGCCGGAAGCTCTGCCGCTATACGCCAAATCAGCTGCGGCAGCTGAACGCCGGGCAGCCCGATGCGCAGGGTCGGGAGTGCCCCGTCTGCGGCCGTTCCGACCATCTGGTCGAGGGCGGACGGTGCTTCTGGTGCAACCTGTTTGTGGAACTGTCCGCCAAAGTGCTGGACTGTCCGGTTTATCTGGTAAGCGGCAGGAAATCCGGTGCAGATTTTGCTCTGCCCGGCTTTGACGATACCCGCTATATTTGCCTTGCCGGCGAGAAAACAGCCCGGGCTCAGATACAGGATGGCGGGGCTTTGATCAGAGCCTATACGAAAAATCAGAGCTTCCTCTGGCTTCCCAACGCGGTAAGACTCTCCGTGGGAGACTACGCCTTCTCCCGGCAGATGGCGGAGTTGGCGCGAAACTCTACGGGCATCACCCGCCTTGCTGTCTGCCGGATGGATGTGGACAATCTGGGGCACGCTTTTGTGGCCGGTTTCCGCACGCCGCCGGGGGTCAGGACGCAGAAGCCGGATGAATACCTGAGCATCGCCAGAACCTCCGCTTTCTCCCGGCAGATGTCCCTGTTCTTTAAGGAACGGATCAGCAGCATCCTTCGCGTTCCCAAGCCGGACGGGAGCCGCCTCAGTGTCGCCATTGTCTATTCCGGCGGCGACGATGTTTTCCTTGTTGGCGCTTGGAACGATGTGATCGACGCCGCCCTGCGGATCGAAAGCGCCTTTCGTGTCTTCTGTGGAGGGGCTTTGACCATCAGCGCCGGGATTTCCCTCCACAATGACCATTTCCCCATCCGTCAGGCTGCCGCCCAAAGTGCGGAACTGGAGGATCGGGCAAAACAGATGCCGGGGAAAAATGCTCTGGCGTTGTTCACCCCGGAGGAAGAGCACACCTATCCATGGAAAGAATTCCGGGAAAAGGTGTTGAATGAAAAGTTACAGCTGCTCCGTGACTTTTTCCGTGCAGACGAGCAGGAGCGGGGCAACGCCTTCCTGTACCGTCTGCTGGAATTGCTGCGCGGCGCAGAGGCGAACCGCATCCAGCTGGCCCGGTACGCCTACCTGCTGGCCCGTATGGAGCCGCGAGAGAAAGAGCGGCAGGAAACCTACCGCCGCTTCTCCGCCGCCATGTACCGCTGGGCGCTTTCTCCAAAAGACCGGCAGCAGTTGATTACTGCCATTTATCTTTATGTTTACACAGAAAGGACGGCGAACTGACCTATGGCCTATCCCAATCAGAACTACAGCCGGGGCAGCTCTTTCAGCGCTTCCCGCCCAGAACCCAATCGCCCCGTTCCACCTTTTCCGGCGGATTACGTGGATTTCGCGGAAAAACTCATGGGCATACAGTGCAAAAAAATAACCACCAGCAAGCTGCGTAATATCCTGAGCCTGCTGATGGATGTTTATAATACCGAAACCCTCCGCACCGAGGAAACCCTTTGCCCGGAGAGCATTACCGCGCTCCAGCTGGCCAGAATCCGCATTGCCTACGAGTGTGGCCGCGACCGCAATACAAAGGAATTTGTGGAAGCCGCCAATCTTCTGCCTTGGCTGAAAGCCGTGGGCAGCTCCAGAAAAAAGGCCATAGAATATACGCACTATCTGGAAGCGATCGTTGCTTACCATCGTTTCTTCGGCGGGAGGGAGAATTAAGCTATGTACACAAAAGTGGTGATTCAGTTTGATCTGGAAGTCCGAACCGGTATGCACATCGGCGGTTCCAGCAGCTTTTCCGCCATTGGCGCTGTGGACAGCCCGGTAATCCGCGACCCTCTGACCGGTCGTCCCATTGTTCCCGGCAGCAGCCTGAAAGGAAAGCTACGTACCCTGCTGGCTCGCAGCTTCGCCGGAGACATTGAAAAAATGCCGGATTTCAAAAATGACGATCCCATTGTTCAGCGCATGTTCGGGAGCACGGAACGCCGTGCCCGCTTTCAGTTTGCGGATGCCTTCGTAAGCAACGCCGAACATATGAAAGCCGTTGGTCTGACGGAGGTGAAATCCGAAAACGTCATCAAGCGCCTCAGCGGTGAGGCCATGCCCCGGCAGATCGAGCGGGTAAACGCAGGCACTGTATTTGCTGATTCCATAGTCTATGATGCGTCGGACGAGACTCAGCTGTGGGAAGATTTTCGTCTGTTGGCAAAAGCCATGAAGCTGCTGCAAATGGACTATTTGGGCGGCCATGGCTCCCGGGGCAGTGGGCGGGTCAGCCTGAAAAATTTCCGGGTCAGCTGCTACGGCGAAGCATTGGATTGCACAGCCCTGCAGGAACTGTTCAACGAGGTGGCTGAGTATGAATTGTTGCCTGTATCAGCTTCGGTTTAATACCGCAGTACACTTCGGCGGCTCCGACTCCGCCCTCTCCCTGTATTCCTCCGAAGCCAATTTTCGTGCAGATACACTTTTTTCCGCCCTGTGCCACACTGCACTACAGGTATCCGGGCCTGACGGCGTCGAAAAGCTGATCGGCTTTGTCCGGCAGGGCGCACTGCTGCTGTCCGATGCCATGCCATGGAGCGGAGAAACGTTCTATATCCCCAAGCCCTGCTATGCCGCAGGGAAAGCACCGGAACTTCCCCCGGAGAAGCGGAAGGCCATGAAAAAGCTTCTCTGGATACCGGGAAACCGCCTGACGGAATGCTGCGTTGCCCTGAATACCGGCAGCCTGTTTGACTGCCAGCAGCCGGTCTTTGGCCGGATGGATGAACAGGCCAAGGCCGCAATTCCGGAAAAGGGCGACACGCTGCCCTACCCGGTCGGAACTTACCGCTTTCACGAAAACTGCGGTCTTTATTTCTTCGCGGCACTGGAAAATAGCCGGGACGTACTCTGGCTGACCTCTCTGGTGGAAGCTCTGGGAATTACCGGCATCGGCGGGAAAGTCACCGCCGGTTACGGGAAATTCTCCGTGGTTATGCGCCCTGCCGGAGCGTTCCGGCCTCTGGCCGCCAATGAGACAGCTCCCGCCTACCTGCTGCTGACAACCAGTCTGCCCGGAAACAAAGAACTGGACGACGCATTGGATGGGGCCAGCTTCCAACTGTGCCGCCGCGCCGGGTTTATCGCCGCCAATTCCAAGTCTCCCCGCAAAAAGCAGACCCAGTATTATCTCAGCGCTGGAGCCGTGCTGAAAAAACGGTTTGGCGGGGAACTGTACCATGTTGGCGATGCGCCGGATCACCCTGTATACCGCTATTCCAAACCGCTTTTTCTGGGGGTGCCCCTATGACGCAGGATGGACATCTGAAAACCTTTGACCTGACGCTGGTAACCAAAACGCCGATTTTTATCGGCTGCGGAAAGAGCTATACCAAAAAAGAATACCTGTTTGACCCTCAGAGCAACACTGTCTCCTTTCTGGATGAACACACAATGTTTACATATTTGGCCGAGCATCATCTGGCCGATGCCTACGAGCAGTATATGCTGGATCATATGGGGCGGGATCTTCAGGACTTCCTGCTGAACATCTGCAAAATCAGCCGTTCACAGCTCCAGCAATGGATCAAGTGCCGGGTAAACGCCGGAGACGCGCTAGATGATAACCATACACTGAAGGAAATCCAGCGTTTTATGCGAAACGGATATGACCAGATCTATATTCCCGGCAGCAGCGTCAAGGGTGCGCTGCGCACCACACTACTGACGGCAGCGCTTCTGAAATCGCCGCCTCAGGAACCGAATCCAGATCTTCCATTTGACCGATACGCTTCCTTTGAGGACGCCTACTTTCATACGTTGTCCCTGAAGCGGGATCGAAATCAGATGGTGCAAACCGGCAATCCCCTGAACAGCATCATGCAGGGCGTCCGGATCAGTGACAGTCTTCCTGTTCCGGACAGCAGGCTGTGTCTGACCAGAAAAATCGACGAATTTCCGGACAGAACTTATAACGCCATCAATATTTGCCGGGAATGCGTCAAACCCGGCACCCAGATACGATGCGTCCTTACTCTGGATCAGTCTATTCTCCGCGGAGAAATCACCGAACAAACCATTGTCCGGAGCATTGCGGAGGCTTCCGCCTTTTATCAGCGCAGCGTAATCGCCCACTACCCGCAGGCTTGCAATGATATGAACTCCAAGACCATCCTTCTGGGCGGCGGCGTAGGATATCAGTCCAAAACGGTTACAAACGCCTATTACGGAAATCAGGCTATGGATGTTACCATGCGCGTACTTGATGCCGCATTCCGGAAGCACCACCATCTGCAGGATTGGCAGGAAGGCATATCCCCCAGAGCACTGAAACAAACCGATTTTAACAATGCCCCCTACGCTTATGGGGTTTGTGAGGTATCCATCCAATGATTACCCGGTATATTATGGCCATTCCGGACGTCCCCGGGCACCGGCTGTATCCAGATTCCGCCTATCGGCTATATGCCTGCCTTCTGGAACAGCTTCCCCCGGAATATTCCCAAGTGCTTCACGCTTCCGGCGGCCGGTGGATTCGGCAGTTTCTGAAGTATGACAAAGACACGAGCGAATACCGCTGGCATCTCAGCATTCTGACAGATGCAGGCGCCGAAATGCTGATGCCTGTACTGGACGGCTTGCACGATGTTCAAATCGAGCATCAGAGCTTTCCAATCGTGCAAAAAGAAGCACAGCAGGTATCCTTAGAATTCCTGCTGCGCCAAAGCACCGATACAACCCGTACAAATATCGCTTTTTTAACGCCAACTGCATTCAGGCAGTCCGGACGCTACACCATTTTTCCACAGGAGCGGTTGATTCTGCAAAGTCTGATCTCTCGTTGGAACGAAGTTTTCCCGGAGTGTCCACTGGAAGACCCGGACGCATTTGAAGCTCTGCTTACGGGGCTTCATATTGTGGACTACCATCTGAAAACCACCCGGTTTTCGCTTAAAGGTATCCGCATTCCGGGCTTTACAGGCAGCTGCATTGTTGAAGCAAAATTGGCCCCGCCGCTGCTGGCGCTATGGAACACGCTGGCAGAATTTTCAAACGATGCCGGCATTGGCATCAAAACCAGTATCGGCATGGGCGGCACAAAAGTCTCCGCCATGTCCGCCTCCTTGAAATAACACACAGTTTCCTTTTGCATGGTTCTGCCCGTCTTCAAGGCATTGCCAGAAACCGCCGCGATCCCGGATTACAGTCCATGGCGGCCAGATCATGCCGCCGCTGCTCCAAAGGATAGCTTTATAAACAGCCCCCAAAGCATCCGCCGTGTCCGGCATGTGCTTTGGGGGCATATTTTCAGGGGAACTCATACTAAACTCCAATTAAAATCTTTAAAAAGATTTTCTGCAACATAATTGTGTTCCCGGCATTTTGAATCACAATGACCAATACGACAGCCGCAATTGTCCAGCAAGCAAGGATAATTGCCCTGAGAATTTTCGCGGTACTTCTTTTCATAAAAGCCCTCTGTCATCTATCCAGCACGGCATACAAATAATCGTCGATACAGTCGCCTACGCGGTCGATCAGGATGTCCGAGGCCTGGGGCGGCAGCTTGCCGGAGCGGACACGGGTGTACTGCGTGGGCAGATACTGGCTGAGCAGCGCCATGGGAATGCCTACGGCGTCCAGATTTCCCAGCAGCGTGCGGATCGCCTGCTGAACCTTGGGGTTCGTCAGGTAGTATCTGGCGCGGTCGGAGAAGCTGAAGGCGCGGGCGTAGCGCTTCTGGGGCATGTCGCCGTGGTAGTATTTCGCCCATTGCCCCTTGTCCTCCAGCATGACCTGCTCCAGCGTCTCCCGGAAGCGGGACAGGGGGAAATCGTGCATGGTGTGTACAGCTCCCGCTCGATCTGCTCCAGGGCGAACAGCCCCTCCCGCAGGGCAAAGGTCAGGGCGGGGCCGACTTTCAGAATGGCAATCCCAACACCATACCTCTCCGTTCAAAGAGCGTGGCATGTTGAGCATAACAGGCCGGTGGTTCTCAACGAACTGAAAACCAACGCTGCCAGACGTGAAGTTCCCCTTCCCCCGCAGCTCATTGAATGTTTAAGCGAAGCAAAAGCAACATCGAAATCCGACTATGTTGTTGCCAACCGGGACGGCGATCCTCTGTCTTATACCCAATTCAAGCGAATCTGGAAATACATTGAAACACGCACCGTCAAGGAACGCTCTTATGTGCGATATGAAAATGGGAAAAAGGAAGTTCACACCGTGACCCCTGTACTTGGGCAAAAAGCCGCCCACAACGGGAATGTAGTCTATAGTCTGGACTTCCATGTAACCCCCCATCAGCTCAGGCACACATACATTACGAACCTGATATATGCCTCTGTCGATCCCAAAACAGTTCAGTACCTTGCGGGTCATGAAAACAGCAAAATAACGATGGACATATACGCTAAGGTAAAGTATAATCGACCTGAGCAACTTGCATCCGTAATCAACACAGCCTTTGCATCGCGAGAGAAAGCCCCTCAGAAGGCTACGGGCTAACTGATGGGCTAACTGAAAAGAAGCACCCAAAAAGTGCTGGATTCTCTAAGGAATTTTGAATTTTAGCAAAAAGCAGTACGGCCTCAAAGCCGCTCGTCGCGCACCTCAGTTCAGCAAGCGATAATCTACAGCTTAAAAATGCTAAAAAAGCCCGGAAATACGCCGTTTCCCGGGCTTTTTCTATACCCAGAATTCTGCCTGGACTGTTCGGTTTTGATGGAATTTGAACGGAAATTTATGGGTTTATAGTGGTCAAATTACTGGTGGATAAGCCCATTTTGACCACTTATGGGTTAAATAACTGGTGGACAATAGGAGCAAATGAAGTCCAATTTTGCCTTCGACGGACGAACACATACTTGACTGATTTACATAGAGCCTTGGCTCATTCTTTGAAAACGAGAATGGGTCGAGGCTCTATTTTTTTCGCCCGAAATCCGGCGAGACAAATTTGAGCAGGAGGTAACAGGTATGACGGATTTCAATTAGAAGACCCATGACACTGATGTGGGTAGTCATGGCGGACAGTCGAGGCAGATGATGGAGGTGTTTGAGAACCAGGAGTTTGGTTCAATCCGGTTGTTACAGGAGGCAGGCAAGACCTTCTTCTGTGCAAGCGATGTGGCGAAAGCGTTGGGGTATGCTGCACCGGTTTTTTTCTTTGGCAGGAACTGCCGTTAAAGCATCCGGAACGGATGCGCAGCCCGATGCCACAGGCAGCGTTCTAAGGGGATTGGGGAGTTTCCCCAACAAGCAGGAAATCGCTTTCGTGTCACGAAAGCCCTGCTTGCAGAAGAGTGGACTCTAAAAAAATCGTTCAAAATTTGGAAGAACTTTCGATTGATTTTGTTCGTTTCGTGGAGTAGAATATAAATGAGAAATTTTAACTTGCTGCGAGTGACTTTAGACATCGAAAAAGAGGTTCCGTATGGATTTCATGACGATTAAGCAGGCTTCTGAAAAATGGGGCATCTGCCTGGGGCGCACTGGCGCTGTATGAATTGCCGACTACAATCCTTGGTGTCCGTCCTGGAAAGCCAGGCTATGAGGAAATTGTGGTATCGCCCAGAATGGAAACTGTGACCTGGGCAAAGGGAACTGCCATCACGCCGAAAGGGGAGGTCTGGGTTTCCTGGAATAAACATACGGATGGAACAGCGGAAATTACGGTACACGGTCCGGAAGACGTGCCGATTACCGTCAGAAAAGGGGGATAATATGAAACTGAATTGGATTAATACCTTGCCCGATGGCGAAACGACAAGGAAAGAGTTTGCCTTCCTGCCCGATAAAGAGGGCGTGGAGAATCACGTGGTGAATCTCTACCCGGAAATCACATTCCAAACGATGGAAGGATTTGGCGGTGCCATTACGGACGCAGCTGGCTATGTATATTCGTTGATGAAGGAAGAGCAGAAGCATCAGCTGATGGAAACCTATTTTTCGCCGGAGCAGATGAAGTATGGGATTGTCCGGATTCACATGGACAGCTGTGATTTTTCCACAGAAATGTATGAAGCGATGTCTGATCCATCTGACCGGGAGCTGAAAACCTTCTCCTTTTCCCGGACGGAGAAGTACATTCTGCCCATGCTAGCCGATGCGGAAAATGCAGCGGGGAAGAAGTTGAAGCTGATGCTGTCGCCCTGGTCACCTCCAGCGTTTATGAAGACCAACGGCGAAAGAAAGCACGGCGGCAGTCTGAAACCGGAATATCGGGAGTTCTGGGCGGATTACATTTGCCGCTATATTCTGGAATTCCGCAAGCGTGGATATGAAGTCCAACGGATCTCACTGCAGAATGAGCCTAAAGCCGTGCAACCCTGGGACTCCTGCATTTACACCGCCCGGGAGGAAAAAGAATTTTTGCGTGACTTCATGTACCCGGCACTGCAAAAGCATGATCTTTGTGATGTGGAGGTCTTTATCTGGGATCATAACAAGGAGCGGGTCTATGAGCGCGTCCGGGACACCGTGGACGAAACAACGAAGGACATGGTTGCAGGTGTGGCATTTCACTGGTATTCCGGTGATCATTTTGAGGCGCTGGATCTGGTGCGCCGGCAGTATCCGCAGTTGAAAATGGTAGTTTCTGAAAGCTGCATTGAGTATACAAAATTTGGTGCGGCTGACGGTGTGGTCAATGCCGGAAGACTGTCACATGAGATCATTGGAGATCTGAATGGCGGCATGTGTGCTTTCTACGACTGGAATCTGCTGCTGGATGAAACAGGAGGCCCCAATCATGTAGGGAACCTCTGCCATGCACCGTTTTTGTATGATCGCCAGCACAAGGAACTGCTGCCCCAGCTGATTCAGAAGCATTTTTACCATTTTGCCCACTTTGTCGAACCCGGTGCCAAACGAATCGCTTTCAGTAAGTATACGGATGAGCTGGATGTGACTGCCGTTCAAAATCCCGACGGAAAGATTGTCATAGTCATTTTGAACCGGAGTGAAGAGTGCCTGTCGGTAGTGCTGCGGCTGCAGGAGCATATCGTTCCTCTGCAGGTAGAAGCTCAGTCTATCTGTACGGGTGTGATCGTATAACAAAGTCTGAGAAGCACGGGAGCAGCTTGAAAATAGTCCATCCGATTCACTGTGCTGTATAATGATTTTGTAAGATTCTGTATATTTCCGATATGTCGAATAGAAAACACAGCCGTCTCTGTGATTGAGTCGGCTGTGTTGCATTATGCCAATGTGGGTGATGTGCCGGATGGCGATTGTGTTGCTCTCTGCTAATCAGGAAGGCATCGCCTAATGGCGCTGCCGGTTTTGTGATTTATAAGGAAAG
>OIYS01001108.1_pt1 | contig 15019 bp, 18 predicted proteins | sample 1588271 | NCBI WGS metagenome assembly OIYS01 (sample SAMN03283286) | human gut metagenome | biome: human-associated habitat; material: feces | host: Homo sapiens | place: Peru | collected 2012
GTGCTGATTAGGGCGAGGGTCCACCCGTTCCCATCCCGAACACGGAAGTTAAGCTTGCTTCTGCCCACAATACTTGGCTGGAGACGGCCTGGGAAGATAGGTAGCGCCAACACAAAACCCCTGTGATGAAAGTCACGGGGGTTTTGTCATATCTAATTTTTAATCGCTGTAAGATCGAATGGGTAGCGTAAAAAAAGAAACCCCGCACATTCGGAGGGTGTTTCTTTTTGCATTTTTCCTTAAAATCTGTTTTCATCTTGGGGCAGCTATGTTAAAATATAATTGAAATCAATGCTGGGGAGTGATATTTCATGGAACGAATCAAGAAAAATTTTGGCTTTGGTTTTATGCGGCTGCCGATGAAGGATGGCGAGGTGGATACGGCGCAGACCTGTCAGATGGTGGATGCTTTTTTGGATGAGGGGTTCAACTATTTCGACACTGCCCATGGCTATCTTGATGGGAAGAGCGAGAGGGCGCTGAAAACCTGCCTGACCAGCCGTTATCCCCGTGACAGATACGTGTTGACGGATAAGCTGACGGATGCTTTCTTCAGAAGTGAGACGGAGATCCGTCCCTTCTTTGAGAGCCAGCTGGACATCTGCGGAGTGGAGTATTTCGACTTTTATCTGATGCACGCCCAGAATAAAAATACTTTCCGTCATTTTAAGGAGTGCCATGCCTATGAGACGGCTTTCGCCCTGAAGGCGGAGGGGAAGGTGCGCCATGTGGGCATATCCTTCCACGACACTGCGGAGTTTTTGGAGCAGATATTGACGGAGTATCCGCAGATCGAGGTGGTGCAGCTTCAGTTCAACTATTTGGATTATGACGATCCCACGGTGCAGAGCCGCAAGTGCTACGAGGTATGCCAAAAGTACGGAAAGCCGGTCTTTGTCATCGAGCCGGTCAAGGGCGGCAATCTGGTGAAGCTGCCGGAGGCAGCCAAAGCAGTGCTGGACGATCTGCACGGCGGAAGCCCCGCCAGCTATGCCATTCGTTTCGCGGCAAGTTTTCCAGGTGTGGCCATGGTGCTGTCTGGCATGAGCGATATGCAGCAGATGCGGGAAAACACAGGTTTCATGCGGAGTTTTACGCCGCTGAACGAGACGGAGCTGGCGGCCATCGAACAGGTGAAAATTATTTTCCGGGGAATGAATCTGATTCCCTGCACGGGCTGCCGGTATTGCGTCGCGGGCTGCCCTACGCATATTGCCATTTCGGATCTGTTTGCCCGGATGAACGCCAAGCAGCTCCATCACGACTGGAACGCTGACTATTACTATACGCAGGTGCACACTGCGCCGGGACGAAAGGCTTCGGATCGCGTGAAGTGCGGCCGCTGCGAAGACGCTTGTCTCCAGCATTTGCCAAGTAGGGAAAACCGGCATGCTGCAAAGTCGGCGTGATCCGCGAACCGTAAGATGAAAAAACGCCCACATACCTGTGGTATGCGGGCGTTTTGAAAAAGAAACGAGTCACGCGGCCTTGAGAGTCAGGACGGTGAAACGGATCAGAGCCGCTTCGACCGCCGGTTCTTCCAGCTGGGCCAGCATTGCTTTGACGGCGCTCCAGCAAAAGAGGAGACCGAACAGCAGCGGCACGCAGACGGCGGCCTGATGGCCGACGGTGCTCATGGAAAAGGCGGATACCACCACCAGCATGAGGGAAACCACGGCGATCGTCAGGTAGGCACAGATGCTTTTCATGGCAGATTCCTCCTTAAAACCTGAATTTTAGACTTGTGCTTTGGATGATTATATAGTAGAATATTTAACAAGAAAAGTAAAACAATACAATTTGACAACAGATATCAGGATTACTGACAATAAAAAGGAGGCGGAACCATGGAAACAGCACGATGCAGAGCCTTTTTGGCAGCGGCGGAGACCGGAAGTTTTTCCAAAGCGGCGGAAGCCCTCAGCTACACGCCGTCCGGCGTGAACCAGCTGGTGACGGCGTTGGAGAAGGAACTGGGCTTTCCGGTATTCCGGCGAAACACAAAGGGCGTGACGCTGACGGAAAACGGCGAGCTGCTGCTGCCCACGGTGCGGGAATTTCTGCGGCAGGAGGATCGTATTTTTGAGCTGTCCGCCGAGATGAACGGCCTGTTGATCGGCAGCGTCACCATCGCCTCCTATTCCAGTATCGCCACCCATTGGCTGCCTGCGGTCATCAGTGCGTTCCAGCGTGATTATCCCCAGATCCACATCAAGCTGATGGAGGGCATTTGGCAGGAGGTGTCCAAATGGCTGGACGACCGTGCCGCAGACATTGGATTTTTTAGCTATCAGGAGGGCATGCCCTATGAATTTATCCCGCTGGCGGAGGATCCCATGCTGGCGGTGCTGCCCCGTGATCACCCCCTGGCCAACGCGGAATGCTATCCGCTGGAGAACTGTAAATATGACCGCTTCATCATGCCGGCCCTGGGCTGTGACGACGACATAGAGGCGCTGTTCACCCAGAACGGTATTGAGCCCAATGTGCAGTTCACCACGCTGGAGAGTTTCTCCGTCATGTCCATGGTGGAGCAGGGGCTGGGCATGAGCATTATGAACCAGCTTATTACGGAGAAGCGCATCTGTGATATCGCCATGCTGCCTTTGGATCCGCCCTCGTACTGCACGCTGGGCGTGGCCATGAACTCTAAGGCCGATGTGTCTCCGGCGGTGAAAATGTTCCTGAAATACGCGGTCAGGATGCTGACGCGGATCGAGAAAGCGTAAGCGCGGCGAAAGGGGAGGACAGGCATGGAACGCCGACAGAAAACATCCGGCGGTAATGGCCGCCGACCTACGCTGAAGGAGTGGCTGGCAAAGCTGATGGCGGTGCCGCTGGGCCGCTGCCTGCCGGAGATCGCCCTGTGCATGCTGGTGTGCTGCATGCTGACAGGCTATATTGTACTGCACTTAGAGCAGAAGGAGCAATACCGGCAGGATACCTTTGAGGTGTACTTGCAGGAGCATGGTCAGCAGGATTCTACCGCGCAGACGGAGCCGGAGGTGACGGTTCCGCAGAAGGGCGTCACAACGCCGCCCGATGAAGCGGCGCTTCCGGACGACGAGGTCACAGAACCGGAAGAAACTACACCCCCGGAACGGGCGGAGCATGTGTATGCCTCGCCCAGCGGAAAGCGCTATCACTACGACGCCGTTTGCCCCGGCAAGAACGGCCAGGAGATCACCTGGGACGAGGTAGAGCGGCGGGGACTGACACCTTGCAAGAAATGCGCAACATAATTTTGCAATAAGAAAAGGACGGCGTGACCGTCCTTTTTCTTATGGAAGCGGTCATCCCCGCCGCACCCGGTAGACCTGGACAGAGATAAGATAGGAGAGAAGAAGCGCGATCACGGCGGCTGCCAGCAGGAGCAGCGGCACGGTGGTGACCATGGCGGTTTCAAAGCTGCTGACCATATCCGCCAGCTTACCGGCATAATTGACGCCCGCCACAATGAATACGCAGGTCAGCAGGATGTAGATCAGGCGGCCCTTCTCCACGCCGAAATGGAACATAAAGGGCAGGTCGATGGCCATCAGGATCAGGGACAGTTCCGCCGTGATCAGCAGCGACATGGTATCCTCGCTTACGATGGGCGTGGAATGGACGAGCAACCGGGACAGCATGGACAACGCCAGCACCGGCAGCACCAGCGTCAGGCCCAGCACATATTTGCTGCCCACGATGGCCTTGGCGGTGTAGGGCATCATGGCCGCCAGTTCATCCCACTTGGCCCGCTCGTCATAGGCCAAGGCCGTGATGGGCAGCATGGCGGCGTAAAACAGCGCGAACGCCGCCATATAGGTACCGGGGATGCAGGCGAACGCCACCACGATGACCAGCATGACCTTCATCTGCTTCAAAAGGGTTTTCCAGTCTTTGATCAGTAAGCCTTTCATTTCCGCGTACCTCCCTTCGCCAGAAACAGAATGATATCCTCCAGATTGGTGTGCTCCAGCGGCAGGTCGTGGGGGACTTTATCCCGCAGCACCAGCGCACGAACGCCGTAGGGATCGTTCTCCGCGCTGATCACGCTATCCTCCGGCAGATCGGCAAGACGCTCATGGGACAGCCGCGCCAGGGCATATTCCTCCAGCAGGCGGTCCTTTTCCTCACACAGCACCAGCTTCCCCTTATGCAGGAAGGCGATGTAGTCGCAGAGCTTCTCCAGATCGCTGACGATGTGGGAGGACAGCAGAATGGAACGATCCTCCTGCCGGGTGTACTCGTTGAAGATATCCAGAATTTCATCCCGCACCATGGGATCGAGGCCGCTGGTGGCTTCGTCCAGAATCAGCAGCTTTGCCTGATGGGACAGCGCCACGGCGATGGCCAGCTTCATCTTCGTGCCGCGTGAGAAATCCTTGAAGGCCTTGTTACGGGGCAGGCCGAACCGCTGCAAATAGCTCTCGTAGGTCTCCGGCTCCCACTGACGATACGTGTTGGCCATGATCCGGCCTACGTCGCTGGCGTTCAGCACTTCAGGGAAATAGGCCTCGTCAAGCACGATGCCAATATCCTCCTTGGCGGCATGAAAGGCGGCGCTCTGGTTATCCACCCCCAGTACCGACACGACACCGCTGTCTCTGCGGACGGCGTTCATGATCAGCTTGATGGTGGTACTTTTTCCCGCGCCGTTTTCCCCCACCAAGCCCATAATGCTGCCAGAGGGCAGCGTCAGGTCAAGACTGCCCAGCCGGAAGCCGGGATATTCCTTCGTCAAACCGTGTAATTCGATGGCATTTGTCATTCCGCATCGCTTCCTTTCATTTCCCACATGAGCCGCAGCATCCGCACGGCTTCCTCCTCCGTCAGCGAACAACCCTGCGCCAACGAGACGATCTCGTTCATGTGATCCTCGATCTGCTTCAAATGGGCTTCCCGCACCAGCTCCAGATTCTGCTCCGCCACATAGCAGCCTTTGCCCGGCACCCGGTCGATGAAGCCGTCCCGCTCCAGCTCGTCATAGGCGCGGGTAGTGGTGATAACGCTGATGCGCAGATCCTTTGCCAGCGCCCGGATAGAGGGCAGCGCGTCTCCCGGTGATAGCTCACCGGAGAGGATGCAGTTCTTGATCTGGGTGTAGATCTGTTCGTAGATGGGCTTTCCGCTGGCGTTGCTGATAATAAGATCCACAGAAACACCTCCGCCACAACTGTATATGTTCGATATACACAGTATATGCATGACAGTATGGTTTGTCAAGAGGAAAATAAAAAATTTCCCTGACCATCGGTCAGGGAAATTTTTTTACATGCTATGTGGCGCTGCGTCAGAAAACGCGGCGCGCCGTCAGGTAGCGGCTGGCATAATAGCTCTCGCTGAGGCTGGAGATGATCACGCCGCGGCTGGTGGAGGCGTGAATGAACTGTCCGCCGCCGATGTAAATGCCCACGTGGCTGGCCGCCGAGCTGGTGTTGTAGGTGCCAAAGAAGAACACCAGATCGCCGGGCTGCAGCTCACTCTGGGAGACGGCGTAGCCGTTATTCAGCTGGGGCGTCGCACCGTGAGCCAGACTGACGCCGAAGTTGGAAAACACGTGCATGGTGAAGCCAGAGCAGTCAAAACCGCCGGAGCCGGTGCCACCGTAGGCGTAGGGCGTGCCCAGATACTGCATGGCGAAGGAGACGATATCACTGCCGGAACCGCTGCTGACGACGGTGTCAGTGCTGCCTTCGGCGGCGCTGTCCTCGGTCGTGGCGTCCTTCGCGGCGGTGGTGGCCTTATTGGCGGCCTTGACCGTCACCTTCGGTGCGGGCGCTTCCTTCTCCATGGTCAGATCCAGATCGTCGCCGGTGACATAGCCGGTCTTGTCGCCGCTCTTGACGGCGAAGTAGCCGTTCTCCAGACCGGTGACCTCCACGCGGTCACCGTCCTTCAGGGCAGCCAGCACTTCGCTGCCCCCGTCGGCCTCCTCCAGCAGAGACATTTCCTCGGCGTCAACCACGCCGTAGGTCTCAAAGGCTTCGTCATACTTCAGAAGCTCGATATACTCCGGGGGAATAAAGCCGGTGCAGTCGTTATAGCTGACCCGGAACCAGTCGCCCAGATCCTCCATCACGGACACGATAGCGTCCAGCGGAAGCAGGATGTAGACGTTGCTCTCCTCGGTGGGGTCAAAGAAAAGGGGAATGTCCTTTTCCAGCACACGGCCCACGGACTTGACCTTTGTTTCGCTGGGCAGCAGGCGGGGAAGCTCCGGCTTCTGGCCGTTGGCCTCCAGACCGGATGCCAGCGCGGTCTTGATGACAGCGGCGTCCTGCGCGGTGGCTGCGTCGGTCGTGGTCGCCCACGCGCAGACGACGGTATTACATAGCATTACCGCAGACAGTGCTGCCGCGGTAAGCATACGGCTGTAGTGAAATCTCATTGGGCGACCCCCTTACAGCTTTCCGGCCAGCGCACGCTCCAACCAGATGGAGCCAACGTCCATGGCGGCGTACAGGCTGCTTTTTTCCGACTTCTTCACCACGCGGTCGCGGGATTTCAGGTCGGGATCGGTCAGCTGAAGCTGCACGGAAACGCGGGTGGCGACGTCCATATCCTGCTCCTTTTTGGATTCCAGGATCTGGAACATGACGATATACTTATCTGCCATGGAGCCATAGTAGATCAGGTTGTCGATGCGCCGCAGGGGGTGGTTTTTATAAACAAGGCCTTCGCCTTTTTTCACATCTGCCATTGTTTTGTGTCCTCCTGTTTAAGAATTTCCATCGATTAACAGGGGCAAACACGCCGGACAGCACAGCTTTCCGGTGCGTGCTGACCGCCAAAACCATGCTTGCCCTTGTCAATCAACGCTCACCAGTATAGCACAAAAAAGGCCCTGTGTCAAATCACTGACAGAAAGGTTGAGAAAAACGACAAAAAGGAAGAGAAACTGTTGAGTTTCTCTTCCTTTTGTGCAACTTTCACGTCAGATATCCAGATACCGTTTGACCAGTATTTGCAGCAGCTCGTCCCGGTCGATCTTGCAGATCAGGGTACGTGCGCCGTTATGGTTGGTGATATAGGTGGGATCCTCCGACAGAATGTACCCAACGATCTGGTTCACGGGATCGTAGCCTTTTTCCTTCAGTGCCTCATACACCGAGGTCAGCACATGGTGCACCTGCTCGTCCCGATCCTCTGCGGCATTAAATTTTCTGGTATAATCGTCCATTGAGGCACCGCCTTTCTATCCAGCGTTTACTATATCAATTATACGACGGATCGGCGAAACTGTAAAGAGCTATTTTTACTTTGTGCCGAAGATCCGGTCGCCGGCGTCGCCCAGACCGGGCACGATGTAGCCGTTTTCGTTCAGATGGTCGTCCAGCGCGGCGCAGTAGATCTCCACGTCGGGGTGGCGGTCATAGATGAACTGCACGCCCTCGGGAGCGGCCACCAGGATCATCAGCTTGATGTTCTTGCAGCCCAGCTCCTTCATCTTGGTGATGGCCATGTCGGCGCTTCCGCCGGTAGCCAGCATGGGATCCACGATCAGCACGTCGCGCTCGGCGATGTCCTTGGGGTACTTCAGGAAGTAGAAGTGGGGCTCCAGCGTTTCCTCGTCGCGGTACATACCGATATGTGCCACGCGGGCGGAAGGGATCAGATTAAGGATGCCGTCCTCAAAGCCCAGACCTGCACGGAGGATAGGAACGATGGCCATTTTCTTGCCGGCCAGCACAGGCATGTCGCAGGTGCACAGGGGGGTTTCGATGGTCTTGAGGGTGGTGGGCAGATCGCGGGTGGCCTCATAGGTCAGCAGCATGGCGATCTCGCCCACCAGCGTGCGGAAATCCTTGACGCTGGTGTTCTTGTCGCGCATCACCGTCAGCTTGTGCTGCACCAGAGGGTGGTTTACGATGTGCAAGGTGGGGAACTTTTCGTTCATGATCTTATCCTCCGTATATAAAATTATTGATGATCCAAGGTGATGGGCAGCCCCTTTGCCAGCCGCTCCCGCTCCGCCTGACTGAGACGGAGATAGACCGGGCGCAGCTCCTGCGCCGTTGCCGTGCGGCCCTCTGCCGCCATGCGCTCCGCCGCGAGACCAACGCCCACGGCGTTCTGATACAGGCTGTCAGGCGGCGCCATACGGCACGCGATCCCCTGTTCCGACAGATAAGTATAGCACAGCTTGGCGCCATCGCCAACTACTATTTTCCTGTTATTGGAATTTTTCAGCTCCTCCGTCAGGACCTCCAGCGCCACGGCGCGATCCTCACACTGCCGCGTCAGCACGCCATCGTGGCAGTCAAACACCGCGTTATAGATCTGCTGGCGGCGGGCATCCATGGCGCAGATGACCGTGCCCTCAAAGCTGCGGGCGTTCTCCGCCATGGCCTCCAGTGTGGACACGCCGCAGCAGGGAAGCTCCAGCGCCCAGGCCAATCCCTTGGCCGCGGACACGCCGATGCGCAGCCCGGTAAAGCTGCCGGGCCCGGCGGCCACGGCGATCAATCCCATGTCCCTGGCAGTCAGCCCGGCGTTTTTCAGCATGCTGTCGATCAGCGGCATCAGGGTGACGCTGTGGGTCAGACCGATATTCTGGTAGGCGCTGGCCAGCACCGCGCCGTTTTCCACCACGGCGGCGGACACGGACTTGGCCGACGTTTCCAAAGCCAGTATTTTCATGCGATGCCGCCTCCCTCTACAGTGATGATCCGTTCGTTGTCTTTTTCGCCGCGGGCGATGCTTACGATGATGGCGTCGGACGGCAGCGCATCCGCCACGTTCTCGCTCCATTCCACCACGCACACACCGCCCCGCTCCAGATAGTCCTCCCAGCCGATGTCAAACAGCGCGTCGCTGTCGTCCAGACGGTACATGTCGAAGTGGAACAGGGGCGTTTCGCCCAGATATTCGTTCACGATGGTAAAGGTGGGGGAGGTAACGCGGCCCGTGTAGCCCAGTCCCTGAGCAATGCCGCGGGTCAGCGCGGTCTTGCCCATTCCCAGACCGCCGCGGCAGGCCACCACGGTATTGGGATGCAGCTGCTGGGCCAGCTGGCGGCCAAACGCCTCGGTATCGGACACGCTGTGGGAAATATACTGCATGGTAAACGTCCTTTCGGAAAGTGAAACGGCCCTATTTTGCCATTTTCATTATCGTATCACAAAAAGTTCAAAAAAGAAAGGGGGTAAGACAGGTTTACAGGGAAAAAGTATTGTGGTAGAATGTACAGAGTTTATTTTGGGTTGCTATGCGCCCCGGCGGAGACCACGGAGGAACCATTCATGCAGCGTGTGCGGGAATTTTTACGGGATATTTTGCGGCAGACAGATCTTGTTCTGCTGGCGCTTTGCTGCACCGCCACGGCCTATGGCATTCTGATGATCTACTCCGCCACCCGGTATATGAATACGCTGCGGCTGGTGCTGGTACAGACCGGCGGCGCGGTGGTCGGCATCATTCTGTTTTTCCTGCTGTCGCTGGTGGATATCAGCGAACTGATGCGGAAAAAGGGCTGGCTGTGGCTGACGCTGTTCGGCCTCGGCATGATCCTGTTGCTGCTGGTCTTTGGTGAGGCGGGCGACACCGGCAATCTGGCGTGGCTGGATTTCCCGTTCCTGCCCTTCATGGTGCAGCCCTCCGAGATCGTGAAGCTGACCTTCACGGTGGTGCTGGCCTGGCAGCTGGTATGGCTGCAGGAGAACCGCACGCTGAAAAAGCTGCCGGATGTGCTGTTTCTGGGCGCACACCTGATGGTGTTTTTCCTACTGTACTATAAAATTTCCTCGGATATGGGCAGTGATCTGGTGTTTGTGGCCATCTTTATCTGCATGTGCTTCGTGGCCGGCGTGTCCAAGGGCTGGTTCATCGGCGGCGGACTGACGGCGGCGCTGGCCTTCTACATTCTCTGGGAGGAGGATGTGATCGAGGATTACATGAAAAACCGCTTTATCGTGGTGTTTGACCACAGCTTCCACCCTATGGAGGAGGGCTGGCACCAGACCCGAAGCCTGATGACACTTGGCGGCGGAAAGCTGACGGGCATGGGACTGTTCCACGGCGTACAGACCCAGAGCAAGGACAGCTCCAGTCTGCCCAACCGCCACACGGACTTTATCTTCTCCGTCATCGGTGAGGAGTTGGGGTTCATTGGCTGCCTGCTGGCGCTGGCGATTCTGGCGGCTATCGTGCTGCGGTGCATCTATGTGGCCCGCAACGCCCACAGTAAGCTGGACGCCTACATCTGCGTCGGCGTGGTGGGCATGCTGATCTTCCAGATACTGGCCAACGTGGGCATGTGCCTGTTCGTGATGCCGGTCATCGGCCTGACGCTGCCGTTTTTCAGCTATGGCGGCACCTCCATTCTGGCGACCTTTGCGGCCATGGGATTGGTCTCCGGCGTCCACAGCCGCTCGCGTCCGGATTGGCTGCGGAAATAAGAAATATAAAGTACGACCGCCGTACAGCAAACGCTGTACGGCGGTCGTTTGTTATGCTGTGGTTCCGGCGGCTGGGCGCCGTCCGTAGAGAGTGTTCAGCCGGGAATACATGTCGGCCTCGCCGGTATAGCCTACCGTGACCACACGATTGCCCAGCCGCAGCACCAGCTCCTGCTGGGACATTTCGGGGGTATCCGGCAGCTTATTGCTGCGGAACTCCTGCCGGAGGTTGGTGGTGTGCCGCCGGTACACCGCCTGATCCCAGCCGTTGATCTGCACCTCCTGCCAGTCGTCGTGGGAGGCGCGTAATTCCGCATAGTATTTCTCCGCCAGATCCTCCCTGTGGACGTCCGTGACCGTCACAGAATAGGAGAGCGGCGTATACCCCCAGCCCTCTCCCTCCACCCACACGGTGGGGCCGCTCTGCCGGTAGATGGTGTCATCCGCCAGCAGGTAGTGATTGCTGCGGACAGGGATGTCGTAATCCTCCACCACGATCTGCTCCGCTTCCTCCGGCGAGATGGACTGCAGCAGCACCACGGGACAGGTGTCGAAGGAGGTGCCCTCGGTGGCTTCGGGGACGCCAAATATCGTAGGCAGCATGGGAAAAGCAAACATAAGGATCAGCAGTCCCAGCAGCACGAAGTGGAACCGCTTACGCTTCCGCAGCACGCCGTCAAACCGGCAGTCCCGGCCCAGAAGACAGCGCTTCCGCTGCCGTACCAGACGGACGAGAAAGGCGGCGGCCAGCAGCACCAGGATCAGCGCCAGCAGTGCCTCGGGAATGAGGTATTCGACGAAGATATCGTTCAGCAGCAGATCATAAAACCCGCTGTAAGCTCTCGTGACGGCGAATTTCTTCCACAAGCTGTAGACCGTCAGGGCGATCAGCGCCGCTGCCGCGATGCCGTCGAACCACATATTGGAGCGCAGCAGGCTGCGCAGGGCATCCTCGTCGGTGTTGATCTCCACCGCGTCGGGCCGCATGGCCCGGTAGACGTCGGCCCGGTAATTGATCCGCCCCACATACTCCCAGCCCAGTTCCCGCATGGTCTCCTTATACTCCTCCTGCTGGGTGTAGTAGCCGTTGTGGGGCTTCACATGCACCCGATAACGGGCAGGCGGCTCGTCGCTGGGCTGAAAGACGCAGAGCTTCCCCTGAATGTCTGCCAGCCGCAGTCCCTGTTGAGCCTGTTCATCCAGCCAAGCTTCCACTGCGTCGATCTCGTACCAGATATAGGGAAGCTCCTTGGCGGTGCCATACATCCTTTTGCTCATAACGGCGTCTCCTTTCCGAATCTCAGCGGGCGAATACGTTCAGGGCGTCGGCCAGATCGTACACCGTGTCGTTACCGTAGCCAATTTTCCACACAGTCTTGCCGTTTTGCAGGATCAGCAGCTGACTGGGTGTTCCGCTGTTGTTGGTCCAGCTCCGGAACCATGCGTGTTCCCAGCCGGGGACGGTGATGGGCGTCATATCCGCAGTCTGCTCCTTTACATAGCCGTCGGCCAGCCATTCCCACGCAATGTCCAACTGATCGGCGTTGTAATACCATGTGTTTTCATGAAAACCTTCGGAGGGATCCAGCATATTTTCGCCACCCCACTGCCGTACCATCGTGCCGCGCATCAGCGGCGCATAACTGTAAAACAGCATTTCATCCCGATGTACCGGGTCTATGGCCAGCAGCTGAGCCTCCTCATGGCCGGGAAAGACCTGCGTCACGGTGGGCAGAGGAGAATCCGTGAGGGGATAGTTTTTCTTACCCCGTTTGAGATCGATCCACAGGATCGCGCAGATCAGCAGACACACGCCCAGCATGGCAAGCATTACATAATGGGTATGCATCCGCCGTCGTTCCCGTCCGATGCAGTGGTAGTCCCGCGTCAGCAGCAGCCGCTTTTTGGTGGCGGTTGCATCCCGCATACTACGGTAAAGGACGGTCAGCCAGTACAGCGCCAGCAAAAAGATGCCAGGATACAGCAGCAGATAGGGACTGGTGAGGAAATCGTAAAGGCTTGTGGCGCCGCGCCCTTGGAGAAGATCCCGGAACATGATCTAATACAGCCATATCGGAATCCAGATGAGGCAAAAGATCCCCAAACGCTGTTCGGTAGTCAGCCTTTTGTCCAGCACCTCGTGGAGCGTTTCCTCGTCGGTGTTCAGCTCCGGCGCGTCGGGGTCGGCGCAGCGGTAGATATCCAGTCGGGGCGTCAGGTCACAGACGTATTCCCAGCCCATTTCGGCATAGGCGGCAATGCGCTCCTTTTCTCCGGCATAGCCCAGATTGCGCTTTACGTCAATGCGGTAACGCATGGGCTTCGGCGTGTCCTGTTGGAAGCACATTCTGCCCAGGCGGCGCTCTTGCAGAAAAAGCCCGCTGCGAGCCTGTTCGTCCAGCCAGCTTTCGATGGCGTCGATCTGGTACGCATAGTAGGGAAGCGTTTTCTTCAGCATAAGCGTTCTCCTTTCCTCACTCATCGTGCGAATACATCCAACGCGTCCAGCAGGCTTTCCTTGCGGTCACAGCCGATCTCCCATACCTCCTTGCCATTTTGCAGCAGAAGTGTCTGACCGCCCCATACGGCGCTATTTGCGCTGTACCAGGCGTGTTCCCAGCCGGGGATGGTGATCTCCTGTAGTTCAAATAGCTGCGCACGCTCCCGCGTATAGCCGTCGGCGACCCACTGCCATGCGATTTGGTACACATCCGCGTCGTAGAACCAACTGCTGTAGGAAGATCCCGTTTCGGGATCGGTGATATTTGGCCCTTTTTGCCGCAGGTAGCTATGGTCGCACAGCAATTCGGAGAATTCCACCGCCCAGGAGTGATCGGGCTCGTCGGTATCAGAAAACACCTGTGCCGCCGTCGGTATCGGAAATTCATCCATAGGGATGCCATTGCCGGGGTCTGCGATTACCGCGCGTAAAATGAGACACAGTACCAGAGCGGCCAGCGGAAGGGCGAAGGATGTCAGTTGAAGGATCTTCCCCCGCCGCAGCTCGGCAGGGGAGCGCTGCGCCCGCTTCAAAAGTATCCGCCGTCTGGTGGTCACAGCACTGACGATACAGGTGACCGCGGTAATTGTCCAGGACAGCACAAGGGTTCCCGCAGGAACAAATATCCAGGAGTCTCCACTTATCAATTGCGCATATATGCCTGTATGCTTCCAGTAATAGAGGAAAAAGATGCAGTAGAGCCATACAGGAATCGCGCACAGACTGACAATACTCCATATCGTTTGGCTTTTCAGCTTTTTGTCCAGCACCTCGTGGAGCATATCCTCGTCGGTGTTCAGCTCCGGCACAGTGGGATCATCGCAGCGGTAGATGTCCAGATCACCGGCCAGTTCACAGACATATTCCCAGCCGAATTCTTTGTAATCGGCAATGCGCTCCTTCTGGCCGTAGGTGCCGGGATTCTGCTTCACATCGATGCGGTAGCGCACCGGACGGGGGTCACCCTTTTCAAAGTCCATGGTCAGACGGGAGCGGACGTCTGTCAGGAACAGGCCCTTCTTCGCCTGATCGTCCAGCCAGCTCTCAATGGCGTCCAACTGATACACATAGTAGGGAAGGATCCTGATCATGCGTTTTCCTCCTCTCTGTCCGCGTCGCGGATGCAGCGGCGCAGACGGTCACATTCGGCGTCATACAGCTTTTTCCCCGCGTCGGTCAGCTCATAGGTGCGCTTGCGGCCCTCCACGCTGACCTCACGGATCATCTGCTCGTCTGTCAGCTTGGAGAGAATGGTATACAGCGTCCCCGGCCCCAGCGTTATGCGTCCGCCGGTGGTCTCGCCGATCCAGTGGACGATCTCCACGCCGCACAGCGTCCGGCGGCGCAGGGCCATCAGCACATAGAACATGGGCTCCGACAGGGTCTCCAATGACCGTTTCGGCATGGTGCTCCGCTCCTTTCCTTAAATATCGTTTTACGATATCACTATAACATCGTATTACGATATTGTCAATAGGTGAAAAATTATTTCTAAATTGTGAAGAAAATGCTTGCAATCGGGAAAAAGCTGTGCTATACTCCACCCATCAATTGAATAGCACCCGATGAGCCTTTCAGAATTCCTTTCGGAAAACTGAAAGGGGAGGGGACTCTGGAGAATCCCATTGAATTGGGTGCCGAAGGTGTAAGGCGCAAACGCGCTGAATCTCTCAGGCAAAAGGACAGAGAAGACATTTGTATTTGTGTCTACCTTGTTTCTCCGGAGTCGCTGCGCAGCAGCGGCTCTATTTTTCTACGAAAAAGGAGAGAATCAACATGCAAGCCATCGAATCCGTACTGTTTCCCATCGTAAGTAAAATCAACGAATACCTGAGCAACTACATTCTGGTGTTCCTGCTGATCGGCGTAGGTCTGTGGTACTCCATCAAGACCCGCTTCGTGCAGGTGCGCTGCTTCGGCGAGGGTATGCGCAAGGTGTTCGGCAACCTGAAGCTGAAGGGCGGCAAGCAGGACTCCGGTATGAGCTCCTTCCAGGCGCTGGCCACCGCCATCGCCGCGCAGGTGGGCACCGGCAACATCGTGGGCGCCTCCGGCGCCATCCTCACCGGCGGCCCCGGCGCCATCTTCTGGATGTGGGTCATCGCCTTCTTCGGCATGGCCACCATCTACGCTGAGG
>OIYS01001113.1_pt1 | contig 14956 bp, 12 predicted proteins | sample 1588271 | NCBI WGS metagenome assembly OIYS01 (sample SAMN03283286) | human gut metagenome | biome: human-associated habitat; material: feces | host: Homo sapiens | place: Peru | collected 2012
AGAAGTCGCACGGATACACTGCGCCACTCCCCTCCACGACCATGTAGGCACCGCAGATGCCGGTCGTGGAACAAATTCCAGCCGGGCCGCCCAAAAGCAGCTGAATATAATCTTCAAACAGGCGGATGCTGACATAGGTGCTGGTTTTCCAGTCCCGATACCAGGCATCAAACAGGGCGCACAGGAACCGCGCGTACAGCTCTGGCGTGAGGGAGTAGTTCTGCTGCCCCTGCAGCATGCCCAGCGGGTCCAGACAAGGAATGAACTGCAAATAGCGCACCCCTGTAGCCTTCATGGACTTATACACGCGCTCCGCTTTTTTTGCCAGCTGTTTGGTGACGACACATAAAAGATTGCACTCCACGCCGTATCGATGCAGCAGTTTGATCGTCTGCATGATCCTTGTCCATGTTCCGTCGCCGGAACCATCTGGGCGCAAAGCATCATGTACATCTGGCGTACCGTCTAAGCTGATGCCCACGAGAAAATTTTCTTCGCGGAAAAATCTCGCCCATTCTTCGGCAACAGCAAGGCCGTTTGTCTGGATGGCATACTGCACCGTTACACACTTTTGGTTGTACTTTCGCACTGTCTGCGTAAAGAACCGAAAGAAATCCAGCCCTGCTAAGGTTGGTTCTCCGCCCTGAAAGGCAAACGAAACAAAGCCGCCTTGGTCAAGTTCCGCAAAACAGCGCCGTATCAATGTCTCGGCTGTCTGCAAGGTCATCATGCAATCTTCGGAAGTGCTGCGGTTTTGCTGCTCATCCCGATAAAAGCAATAGTGGCAGCGCATATTGCAAAATCCGGCTGCGGGTTTTATCAGAAATTGAAGCTGCTTCATAACACCTCGGTGTTCTGCAATACGGTCAGGGGCGTTTTGCCCACAAACAAGGTATGACCGTCTGTGTACTGTTCTTCGCGGTTCTTTAAGGCGTCGATCAGCAGGGCACGCAGTTCGGCCACACGCTCCGGGTTTTCATCCAGTGCATTTTTTGTTTCGTGCGGGTCGTCGCGCAGGTTGAAGTACAGTTCCCGCCCGGTCTGCGAGTACCAGATATATTTATCCTCTTTTGTCAGGATAAAGTGCATGGAATCTTCACCCAGCGTGTGTTCCCCATGCAGGTATTCGCGGTCTACCGGGTGCAACAGGCTGGTGCCGTCCACCGCTTCGGGAATCGGTGCTCCTGCCAGTTCCAACAGCGTGGGCATAACATCCCGCAGTTCAGCCAAGTCCGTGCGAACCGTGCCGCGCTTTCCGATGTAACGCTCCGGTCCGGAGATAAACAGTGGTACATGGATACTGCCTTGGAATGGTTTTGCTTTCTGGAACATCAAATGGTCGCCCAGCATTTCACCGTGATCGGAGACAAACAAAATCACGGTGTTATCCATAATCTGTTCTTCCACCAGCGCGGAAATCAAGCGTCCGATTTGATGATCCATATGGGTGATGGCAGCATAATAGCCCGCCCGCAGCTGCTGAATATAGCTTTCATCCGAGGGTGCAGTCTGGGCATGGTAACTGTGACCGTCGCGCTCCCAGCGGACGCAGTCGTTCCAGTCTCCGTGCCAAGGTTCGGCCAGCGGCTTATCTTTGTACAAATTCAAATAATATTCCGGGGCGTCCAGCGGCGGATGCGGCCGCACGAAGCTGGCCATCAAGAAAAAAGGTTTAGAACGGTCACGGCGGCGCAGAAAATCCCGGCACTCACTGGCGACCCAGTTGGTGGGATGGTACTTTTCTTCGTAAATCCACGGACGAACCACCCAACTGTTGCAGTCCAAGCCAGTATCTACGGGGTCTGCATCCACACCAAGCTGCTGCTTGAGCCACCAATAATAATCATCGGCCACACGCTGGTCTTCATAACTGGGCGTAGTGGGGCGGCGGTAGGCATGAAGATAGCCGTCATGCAGCCGTACATCGTTGAATCCCAAATTATTGCGCAGCGGGTGAACGTGCATTTTACCGACGCACTGCGTATAGTAGCCCGCCTTACTCAACTCCCCAGCCAGCGTGTGGGAGTAGTCCCACGGCACTAAATCTTCATACCCGACGCGGCCGGTGTGTTCCTGTGACATACCTGTGTAAAGAGAGACACGTGCGGGAACGCAGGTCGGACAGGCAGAATAGGCGTTTTCATAGCGCACGCCCTCTGCGGCCAGTGCATCGAGAAACGGTGTTTTTACATCCGAATCTCCGGCAATACCAAGGCAGTCGCCGCGCATCTGGTCTGCCATAAGCAGGATAATATTAGGACGTTTATCCATAACAAACCTCATATCAATGTTTTTTGCAGCCAAAGGCGTGCCGCACAGCACGGCACGTCTCTTTCGCCTACATCCTCACTGATAGACTTCCAGCAACCGCAAAGTTGGCTCCGTGCGTGAAGCTGTAATCTTTATGGTAAGCGTCTGCACATCCACGGGGGCGAAGCGGCAGATACGCTTATGTCCAACTACCGTAAATTCGGCAACCTTGCTTCCGTCTGCCCAAATCTCGCCGCTTTCAATTCGCTGTCCCGTTGGAAGATGCTCGCCCAGTACAACACAGGAAACTTTCTGCGGCTTCGGGAAGTTCAAAGTAATTGTATCGGATTCTTGTCCGTAGACAGCCTGCCAATAGGTATCTGCCATACCGTCCACAGCCTGTGTGATGGGATGCTGCGCAATCGCAGAATCTGCCGTAATTTCCGCTTTTTCTGTTACATTGTCGGCAAAAATCTGCCGGATTTTAGTACCCAGCTCTGTAAGGCTGGCGCAGTCCGGTGCAGCAATACGGCCATGCGTATCGGGTGGAATGTTCAGCAGCAGGCTGGCATTCGCACCGACGGCATCCAGATAGATGTCCAGCAATTCGTCTGCCGTGCGCACGTCAGTGTCCTCCTCCGGGTGGTAAAACCAACCTGTTCGGATGGAGGTATCCACCTCGGACGGATACCAGACAAGTTCTCTTGCATTGCGGATGACCGCTCTGCTGCCGATGTCCTCGTCCTGAGAGTCGATTTTGCGGGAAAATTCTCCGTCATCTGCCTGCTGCGATTTCGATGCCGTGCGTTCTGCATCCCGCAGCTCTGCGGGAACCACGCTCCACTCTGCTTTCCGGCAATGCCCGGCCTCGTTGCCGCACCAGCGCACATCGGGACCGCAGACATTCAAAACCGCATTCGGCTGCAATTTGCGCAGTACTGCATAGTAGCGTTCCCAATCGTAAATTTGCTTTTTGCCGTTTTTGCCCTCGCCACAGGCACCGTCAAACCAGAAGCAGAAAATATCTCCGTAGTTTGTTGCAAGCTCAGTCAGCTGGGAAACGAAATAATCATCATACGGTTTCCCCTGCCCATAGCGTGCATCGTGGCGGTCCCACGGGGAGAGATAGACACCAAACTTGATACCGCCGCGCCGACAGGCATCCGATACCTCGCGCACAACATCGCCCTGTCCGTTCTTCCATGGGCTGTTCTTGACGCTGTGCTCGGTGTAGGCGCTCGGCCACAGGCAGAAGCCGTCATGGTGCTTACAGGTCAAAATCAGTGCCTTCATGCCGGCACTTTTGACTGCGGCAACCCACTGGTCGGCGTCCAGCGCATCCGGGTTGAACAGCGCCGGGCTTTCGGTGCCATCGCCCCACTCACGGTTCGTGAAGGTATTCATGCCGAAATGGGTAAAGGCGTAAAATTCAAGCTGCTGCCATGCCAACTGGCGCAGGCTTGGCGTGATAGAGGCTGCATAGCGGATCTGTTCTTCGGGTGTTCTCATTCTATTACCCCTCAATGCTGTACCACTTGATCTCGTTGGCGTCCAGATGCAGGTCAAAACTGCTGCCGTCGCCGGTGTAAACCGTGGTATCCTGCGGCTCGTAGGTGTTGTTGACCACGCAGTACTTGCCGTTCTTGACGTAGGCATGAACTTCTACATTATAATTGGAGCTGAACCATGTATGCAGCTCCTCCTCGCTGTGGGCACTCCACAGGATAGCACGGTAAAGGGTGCGGCTGTTGGCAAAGCTGTAAGGCACACCGCTGATGTACACGGCACGGCCCTTGCCGAAGTCGTGTGCCGCCATCTGCACTTCTTTGTTTCGCTGCACCAGCACTTCGGTGCCTTCCAGCGCATAAATGTTCTTCTTGCCCTCGCCAAAGTCGATGGGCCGGTCGGCATCCTGCAGAATGAAGTGGTCCGGGTGTTCTTCCCAGTTGTACTTGTCGTAGTTGAGGGTGAAGCCGTTTTCTTCCTCCACGCCCAGCACGCTTGCGAGCTGGAGAATGTGCCCCTGATACGGGTGACCGGAAGGCTCACCCACGCCGATAAAGCCGCCGCCATTCCAGACGAACTTGCGGATGGCAGAGGAGATCACCGGGTCTTCCCACCAGATGCCGCCGGTGTGTGCAGTATCGGCATCGCCTACATTGATAATGACATCCAACGAATCCAGCAGATGCGGGTCGTTCTTGATATCCTCAAAGCTGATGAACTTCACATCAAAGGGCGCGCCGGACAGCATCTCAATGACACCGGCATAGCTATAGTTCTGCTTGTAATAGAGGGCGTGATGCACCATATGGCAGCCCCAGGCCCGCATTTTGCCCCAGCAGTTCAGCACGGCCACCCGCTTGACGCAGTAGGGCGTGGTGCCCTTGATGTTCTCGTACAGTTCGCGGAACTCGTTGCAGACGCTCTCGACATAGTCGAGGAATTCCGGAAACTCGCAGGCCAGCTTGAGGTAGCCGCCGTAGCCGATGCGGTCAATGGGCTTGCGCAGGATGGCGCGGCGGGCTGTGACCCAGTTTTCCTTGGCTTCCCGCACCGGGTCGCCGCCCTCGTGGAAGGTGTCCGGGAAGAAGTACGGCAGGAAACGGCCCTCGGTGTACTTCACGCCCTCAATGTCAGAGATCAGGCGCAGGGTGGAGCCGTTGCCCACGCTGCCTACCACGGCATCCAGTCCGATGGTCTTGAACTCCGGCATGAAGGGCTCGGTGCCGATCCAGTGATCGCCGAGGAACATCATGGCCTCGCACCCGCACTCGTGGGTGATGTCCACCATCTCTTTGGCCAGCTTTGCAACTTCCCGCCGCTGGAACGCCTGAAAATCACGGTATTCCTTGCTGGGTACGCGATACTGGTTGTTGTAGTAGCCCTGATCGATGATGTACTCCGGGCGGAACTTGTAGCCCACTTCCTGCTCAAACTGGTTGAGGATATAAGGGCTGACCGAAGCAGAATATCCATACCAGTCCACGAACTTCTCCCGCTTCAGCTCGTCAAAGATCAGAGTGAACTGGTGGAAAAAGGTGGTGTAGCGGATGACATTCACATACGGATGCTCCTGGATGAACTTCCGCAGACGTTCCATCGAATATTTGTGGGTCTTGGGCTGACGCACATCAAAGGTGATCTGGTGTTCAAAGTTCGTCCAGCCGTTGGTGGTAGCGTTGTACATATGCACCGGGTCCCAGATGAGGTAGGCCAGAAAACTGACGGTGTACTCATGGAACGGTACGGCCTGCACGGTCACGCTGCCGTCCGCATAGTTCCACTGCTCCGGCGGCACGGGCTGACCGGTGGTTCGGTCCATGACCTCCCACCAGCGGGTGATGTCGTCGTTGGTGTTCACCTGCATCAACTCCGGGCTGATGCCCTTCATCAGCGGGATGGTGACCGTGTCGCCGGGTGCGGTGTAGAAACCGGTCATGATGTAGCACTGCTGCACCTCGTCCGGGTTCGCCTTGGCCCATGCGTTATCCTTGCGGGTGGTATAATAGGTGGAGTAGATCTTTGCATCGGCATCCTTCAGCTGCTGCGGAAAGTCGGTGCCGTCGCAGTCGCGGATGGCGTCTGCACCCCACTTTTTCAGAATTTCCAGCGTTTCGGGCACCACATCCAAGTCGGTGGGGATGGTCACGCGCCCGGACTTTCTTGTTTCATCCATAGGGATTCTCCTTTACCTCTCTCTTATCCTTAATCCTGATAGGTCGCATTGTAAATGGCCAGCACAGCCAGCAACAGTGCCACGCCCACGAGCATGATGCCAAGACCAGACAGCTGGCCGGTCATTTTCCAGCCTGCGACCACCAGTGCAATGGACAGCACAAACAGTACGATCATCAGCACGATGCGCAGGGCAGGATGGTTTTTCCAGAATGCTTTCATCGTTCGTCACCTTACCCTTTCAGACCGCCCACGGTCATGCCCTGCGTCAGCTGCCGCTGTACGCAGATATACAAAATCAGGGTGGGCAGCATTACCAGCACCAGACCGGCATACATGGTGCCGTACTGCGCGGCGCTCTGCTGCGCCTGCATCAGGTTCAGCAGACCGACCGGCAGGGTGCGGGGTGCGCTGGTAGAACTCATAAGGGTCATGGAAATGATGTACTCGTTCCAGAAGGACAGGAAGTTGAACAGAATGATGGTGATGATGGACGGCTTCGCCATGGGGAAAATAATGCGAACCATGGCAGAAAAATAACTAGCACCGTCGATGTAGGCAGCTTCCTCAAAGTCGTGCGGCAGAGTGGCGAAATAGCCCGACAGCAGATAGATCGTAAACGGCAGGGCTGTTGCCGCATAGACCACGGCCAGAATGAACAGGTTGTTCAGCAAAAAGCCGCTGCCCATGTGGCTCTTCAGCCACACATCGCCGTCCCGCAGCATCAGGAAGATGGGCACGACAATATAGTTGACGTTGATGAACAGACCTGCCATGAACAGCGTGTTCAGCAGCTTGCGGCCCTTGAACCGGAAGCGGGACAGGCAGTAAGCAGCAGGCAGCGCAATGACCAGAAGCAGCACCAGTGCCAGTGCGGTAACCACAACTGAGTTGAGCATATATTCGCCCATCTTGGCCCCATTCCACGCATTGACAAAGTTCTGCCAGTAGAACCCGGCAGGCAGTGCCCACGGGTTGCCGTAGAACTCGGAGTTCTGCTTGATGGAGGCCATGAACACCCATGCCACCGGCACGATGATGGTCACGGCCAGCAGGATCAGCACAAAATAGATAAAGAACTTGTAGAGACCTTCCGCCGAGCGGGAAGATTTTTCTTCGGTTTTCTGCATTTTCTTCCCTCCTTAAAATTCCAGCGTGTCACGGCTTGTCGCCTTGTTGACACAGGCGGACAATGCAAACGAGAACAGGAAGATGACCACACCGATGGCCATGCTGTAACCATACAGTCCCGCGTCCTTCTGGCTGTACATATAGTTCAGCGCAACATCCGAAGCACCGTTCGGCCCGCCGCTGGTCATGGCTTTGACAAACAGGAACGCCATGTTGATGGTGGAGATGATGAAGAAGGTCAGGGTGGTGCGGATATTCGTCCAGATGAGCGGGATGGTGATCTGGAAGAACTGGGTCAGACGGCCAGCACCATCCAAGTTGGCACTCTCGTACAGGCTGGCAGGCACCGAGGACATGGAGGCCATATACATGACCATGTAATAGCCCACAGCCTGCCATACCATCGCGATGATGATGGAGGGAATGACCAGTTTTTCACCTTTCCAGAGGATGGGGTCGCTCATATCCCGGAACAGGCCGATGATGCTGTTCAGCATACCGTTTTCCGGCTTATAGATGGCCGAGAAAATGCCGGAGATGACGACCACGGAAAGGATATTCGGGATGTAGAAGATGACCCGGAAGAAATTCTGCCCTTTGATCTTTTCCCGCGTCAGGATGGCTGCAAATACCAGTGCAAACGCAAAGGTGACGATGGTGACCACCACCACAAGCAGGATCATATTCTGCATCGAGCGGATAAACTGGGTATCTTTGAGCAGATGCTGGAAGTTTTTCAGGCCCACAAAGGTCTCATTAGGCGAGTAGGCACCGCGCTCATACAAGCTCATGCGGAACACATTGAGGGTGGGCAGGATCATAAAGATGAAAAACAGGATGGTGGCCGGTGCCACGCAGAGGAACACGAACCGTTTGCGGCTTTTGTCAGATTTCATAGACAAACCGCTCCTTTCTATTGGGATCCCGAAACCACAAAAAGCGGAGGCGGTCAAAACCGCCCCCGCTGGGCAGGGCTCAATTACTCAATGATGTTAGCGCGCATCTGGTCGCTGGCGGACTTGATGCCGTCGATCCACTGCTGCTCGGTCATGCTGCCGGAGACCAGCGAGTTAACGGGATCAAAGAACACGGTGCGGACTTCCACGCCGGGGATCGCAGTAAAGGAAGCGAAATTGCCCATAGCTGCCTTTGCGCCATTGTCGTAGATGGAGTAGAACATCTTGTTGTCGCCGTCCAGATCATCGGCAATGCCCAGCACAGGCTGAATGGCACCGCTCTCGGCGAACAGCTTGCAGGCTTCATCGCTGTACAGATAGGCTACAAACTGCTTGGCAGCATCCAGATGCTCCGCACCCGCCGGGATCCATGCCTGCTCGAACCAGGTGTAGCTGTACTGGTCGCCGCCCGCCTTGACAGCGGGCAGAGCAGTCATGCCCCACTCGAAGCCATCGGCGCGGGGTGCTTCCGCCATCTCGCCCACGATCCAGGTGCCGTTAGGCATGAACAGAGCCTTGTTGTCCAGCACCAGCTGCTGGTTCTGGGTGAAGTCCTGATCGTTAGCCTGTGCCGGGGTGATGGGATTGGTGTAGGAGGCCAGCTTGGTCACGATATCAAAGCAGGTCTGTGCTTCGGCGGTGTCCCAGATGCCTTCTTCGTAGCGGGTAGCCTTGTTGAAGAAGTCGGGGCCGCCTGCGGCGTACATCAGTGCGTAGAAGAATGCGTCAAAGTAGCCGGTGGTGGGGTATGTGAACAGGTAGGTGCCCTCGGCAGCAGCCTTATCCCCCAGTTCCCACATCTCATCCCAAGTAGTAGGCACATCCCAGCCCTTTTCCTTCAGGAAACCGGCGTTGTAGAACAGACCACAGGGGCTGTAGAACATGGGAGCCAGATAGGTCTTGCCGTCGCCGTAAGGATTGGTCAGAGAGGTGTCGGTGAAGCCGCCGGCGATCTTCTCGCTCACCTTCTTGCTCTCGCCGGGCACGGTCATGCTCAGCACATCGGTGATGTCAGCGATCAGGTTGCCCTTGATGAACTGCTCGGTCAGAGCAGCTTCACGGCCGGTGGCCAGATGGATGACGTCAGGATAATCACCGCCCTGCATGGAGGGGCCGATGACATCTTCCAGATTCTTGTCGGTGGTCAGCTCCACCTTGATGCCGGTCTGAGCGGTAAAGGCATCGGTGACCTTCTTCCACATCTCGGAACCGTAAGCGGTCTCAATGGCGGCGACCTTGATGGTCACGTTCTCAGCGGGAGCGGCAGATGCAGCAGCGGAAGAAGCCGTGCTGGAAGCGGTGCTGGAAGAACCGCCGCAGCCAGCCAGACCCAGTGCAGCGGCACCCACGCCAGCCACTTTCAGAAAATTGCGACGAGAAATGCGTTTCATAGTGTATCCTCCATCATAAAATTCCGTTCAAAACACAGCCGGGGCAAACAGGCTTCGTCCGAGAGGGCTGTGGTTTTTTCTGGTTCCAATATAGAGGTTTTCACGGTTTTCAACAAGGTCTTTGTTGTTTCGTTTTTTAGAAATCTTGCTTTTTGGAAAATTCTTTCAGCAAAAGCAATAAAATTTGCACTGTGGTTTTGGTACATTCTCCCTATTCGTAACCAGTTTGACATATTTTTGCGCTCTATCAAAGGCAAAAGTATTGAACCCGTCCAAAAATCAGGGCTTGCATTTTTTCTTCATTGCCTCTATAATGAGAAAAAACGCACGAAACAGCGCATCGTTTTTAGGCATTTATTTTCAGTATCTTGCTTTTATCTTTATATTTTTTGCGTTTTGCCTCAAAAGGAGCCATTTATGAGTACCGAGCGATTTGATATCCGCCATGCTCCCGCTCCACGGGAATCCTTCCGGCTGTTGTACATCAGCAAGAGCAAATTTGGCGGCGATTGGAACAGCACTGCCCACACCCATTCCTGCACCGAGCTGTTCTACTGTCTGAGCGGAGAAGGTCAGTTTTATTTGAGCGGTCAGCTTTATCCGGTCAAGCCGGATGATATGATCATCGTCAATCCGCAGGTAGAGCATACCGAGCTTAGCCTGAATGCTTCACCGCTGGAATATGTTGTGCTGGGCGTGGCCGGCATCGAGATCTTATTTGGAAAAGCGGATTCCTCCTACGCCATCTTCAACTGCCGGGAAAACCGGGAGCGGATGGTGACGCTGCTCCACATGCTGCTGGCCGAAGCAGACCGCAGTCTGGACGGCTGCGAAACGGTCTGTCAGGATCTGCTGGAAGTGCTGCTCATCTGGCTGGTGCGGTGTACCACGCTTTCTTTGCAGGTGGAGGAAACACCTCGTTCCGACAGCCGGGAGTGTGTGGAGATCAAGCGGTATCTGGACAACAACTACCGGGAGGACATCTCTCTTGACAGTCTTGCCGAGATCGCCCACATCAACAAATACTATCTGGCTCACACCTTCCAAAAAGAGTATGGCATCTCTCCGATCACCTACCTGAACCGCCGCCGCATTGAGGAAAGCAAGTATATGCTGGGCAATACCGGTTACAGTCTGGCGCAGATCAGCGAGTTGATGGGCTTTTCCTCTCCCAGCTATTTTTCTCAATGCTTCCGCAAGGCGGAAGGTCTGACTCCCAATGAATACCGCCGTCAGGTGCGGCAGGGACAACGTCCTGCCCCGTCAAAACGGCATGAAGTATAATGAAACCGAGGAATTTATGATGAAACCAGTTACCCTTTCTCTGCTCCAGTCTGCTGCAAATGCCTTTGATTTTGGTGGACCCGTGCTCTGCGATGCCCACCACTATGGTGAGGGGCATATCAACGACACCTTTGTGGTCTGGCGGGAAGATCACTCCAAACGCTTTATTTTGCAGCGCATCAACACAGACACCTTTACTGACCCGGTGGGCCTGATGGAGAATGTCTGCGGCGTGACCCGGCATCTGCGGGCAAAAATTCTTGCCGAGGGCGGCGACCCAGCACGGGAAACGCTGAATGTCATCCCAACTTTGTCGGGATCGACTTGCTATCTGGATGCAGACGGCGGCGCATGGCGTGCCTATGACTTTGTAGAAGATACCATCTGTTTGCAGCAGGTCGGCAGCGAAGCCGACTTCCGTACGGTTGCCGAAACACTGGGCAAATTCCAGAACCAGCTGGCGGATTACCCGGCCTTCACCCTCCACGAAACCATCGCCCGCTTCCACGACACGCCCAACCGCTATGCCAATTTTGAAAAAGCCCTCGCCGCCGATGCACTGGGCCGCGCAAAGAACATTGCACCGGAAATCGAGTTCATCCACGAACGGGAAAAAGACTGCCATGTTCTGCTGGATCAGCTGGCCGCTGGTGAAATTCCTCTGCGCGTCACCCACAACGATACCAAGATCAACAACGTCCTGATCGACGCCGCCACCGGAAAAGGCATCTGTGTCATTGACCTCGATACCGTGATGCCGGGGCTTTCGGCCTACGATTTCGGCGACTCCATCCGTACCGGTGCCAACGACTGCGCCGAGGACGAACCCGACCAGAGCAAAGTCCATTTTGACCTGCATCTGTACGAAGTGTTCGCCAAAGGGTATCTCTCCACTGCCGGGGCATCCATGAGCATGGCAGAAAAAAAGAGCCTTGCATGGGGCGCAAGGCTCATGACGCTGGAATGCGGCATCCGTTTTCTGACCGACTATCTGGAGGGTGACCATTATTTCCATATTGCTCGCCCGGATCACAACCTCGACCGTGCCCGCACCCAGTTCACACTGGTGCGGCAGATGGAAGAGTTTTTCGATCAGATGCTGGAAATCGTCTGCCCGGACAACCACTGATCCTGCCATCTCCTTCATTCAGATACAGCAAGAAGCATGGACGCTCTCCTTTTCGGGTGCGTCCATGCTTCTTTTTTACAGCTCATCCCTACGCCCCCATCAAATCGTCCTTTGAGGACGCTGGGAGCATCGAGAACATGATGCTGTACTGCCCATTCAATCAGTGCCGATAATGTTGAAGCCCTGATATTGGCATCGGTCAAACGCTTTTCGAGATTTGTTCTAAAAGATGAAGAAACCTTCGCTTTGGAACTGCAATCACTTTGGAAAGAGAAACGTGAAGAAAAGCCGAAGCAGAACCAATCGGAATTGAAACGTTGTCAAAAACGCTATGATGAGCTTTCTGCCCTTATTCGTAGTCTGTACGAAAATCTTATGTCTGGACTGTTGCCCGAACGACAGTACAAGCAGCTGATGGCACAGTATGATAGCGAGCAAGCAGAATTGGAATCGCAGATGGAAACGATGAAATCCGAAATTGCCGAAGATAAATCAAGTTCTGCTGATATTCGGCATTTCATTTCGCTGATTCGCAAGTGCAAAAATCCAACAGAAATCTCCGATTCAATGTTTAACGAACTTGTCGATAAAATCGTTGTTTATGAAGCCGAGGGTGCAGGCAATGCCCGCACACAAAAGGTTGACATTTATTTCAACTATGTCGGCCAAGTCGATATTGCTTATATGCAAGCAACCGTGGCATCAATGAGAAGTTCCGGCAGGATGCAGCAGGTGCAGAAAAGGCATTTGGCTTTGCCCATCGCGGCACCGACAAGCAGTTGCTGGTCTTTGAAGCGCCCATCGACCTGCTGTCCTTCATCGAACTGTTCCCGAAAAACTGGCAGCAGCACAATTATCTGTCGCTGGGCGGGGTGTCGGACAAGGCGCTGCGGCAATTTCTTTCTGAACGCCCGGACGTGGAGCTGACCCCGGTGGAATGGCTTTGGAAGCCATATCTTCCTTTTGGAAAACTCAGTGTACTGCAAGGCAATCCGGGCGAGGGCAAGCCCAGCGACATGACCCAGCGCAATGGTCGCATCATCCGGCAGGGCAATATGAATAAGGAAGTCAAGGTGTTCAATTATGTCACGGAAGGGACATTTGATGCCTATTTATGGCAGACCCTTGAGAACAAACAGCGATTTATCAGCCAAATCATGACCAGCAAATCTCCGGTTCGCTCCTGTGAGGATGTGGACGAGCAGGCGCTTTCCTATGCGGAGATCAAGGCACTGTGCGCCGGAAATCCGCTCATCAAGGAGAAGATGGACTTGGACGTTCAGGTCGCCAAGCTGAAGGTGCTGAAAGCCGACCACCAGAGCCAGAAATTCCGTCTGCAAGACAAGCTGCTGACCAAGTTCCCGGCTGACATTCGGGAAACGAACGCCTATATTGCTGGGGTGAAAGCGGACGCACAGCTTGCCGCCGCCCATCCGCAGGTGCAAGAGGGTTTCTGCGGCATGACCATCAAGGGCGTGACCTACGATGAGAAAAAGACCGCTGGTGAGCGTCTGGTGCTTGCTTGCTCCGAACTGCCCAATGCTGAAGAAAAGGTAATCGGCAGCTACCGGGGCTTTGAGTTGTCTCTGCGGTTCGATACCTTCCGCAGCGAGTATCAGGCACTTTTGAAGGGCCAGCGGAAGTACACGGTCCCCTTGGGAACCGACCCGCTGGGCAACATTATCCGTCTGGATAATTCGCTGAACAACCTCCCGGAGCGTATCACCGTCGCAGAGAACGAGTTGGATACCCTGCATCAGCAGCAGGCGGCGGCGCAAATCGAGGTGGAAAAGCCCTTCCCGCAGGAAGAAGAACTGGCTGAAAAGTCAGCCCGTCTTGCGGAGTTGAATGCCCAGCTGGATGTGGACGAAAAAAGCCATGAGCCGGAACAGGACGAGGAAGAACAGGAGGATGCACCTCGCCGCCCCTCGGTGCTGGCGGCACTGGAAGAAAAATCGGAAAAACCGGAGCCGGTGAAGCCCTTCAAAAGCTATCTGGACAAGGACGGTGATGCCCGGTGAAAGAAAAGCGGGACGAGATCATCATCCTGAGAACAACAAAGGCGGAGAAGAACCGCATCTATGAAAAGATGCTGGGCATGGGCATCCGCAGCCTGAGTGCCTATATCCGCAAGATGGCACTGGATGGTTACTGCCTGAACCTTGACCTGCCGCAACTGCGGCGCATGGCATATCTTTTGCAGATGTGCAGCAACAATCTGAACCAGTACGCCAAAGCCGCTAATGAAAATGGTCGAGTCTACGCTACCGACATGGAGGACCTGCGGCAGCGGCTGGATGAGCTGATCGACATTGGTCGGCAGATCCTTTCCAAGCTGGCAGAACTCTGAATTTTTCTCCGCAGTTGGAGGACTGCGGGGCTACATAAGGGTTGACATTCTTGCAACGCAGGGGTTGACACCTTTATAATCGGAGTGAAAGAAAGTTAGGTGCTAGATATGAGGTTCGTTTTTAAGATGATCGTTTTCCCGTTTTGGCTGCTTACGGCTTTCCTTGCGCTGATGCTGAAATGGACGCTGAACCTGTCGGCGTTTGTGCTGGCTCTGCCCATGCTGTATATTTTTGGCTGCGGCCTTTATACGCTGTACTGCCGGGAGTGGCTGCAGTTTTTGATCTTGCTGGTGGCAGAGTTTGGCTGCTTCCTGCTCCTCACCGCCGGAACGGTCATTGTAGAAGCCGTGGAATGGTTCAGCGGCTGGATTGCAGAATTATAAAATTTTTATGCCGCCACTGTGCGGCATTTTCTTTTTGCCGGGAGGTGGTCAAACTGGCTGCAACAAGATTGATTGCACTGCACAAAAACAAGGGGAAATCCGTTGCGGCCTGCCTGAAAAGCCGCACGGATTACGCCCAGAACCCGGACAAGACACAGCAGGGCGAACTGGTCAGCAGTTACGAATGCAGTCCCCTGACCGTGGATGAAGAATTTATGCTCTCCAAACGCCAATACGAACTTGCCACCGGTCGCAGGCAGAAAAGCGATGTGATCGCCTATCAGATTCGGCAATCGTTCAAGCCCGGAGAGATCACTGCCGAGGAAGCCAACAAGGTCGGTTATGAGCTTGCCATGCGGTTTACAAAAGGCAAGTATGCCTTTATCGTTGCGACCCATACCGA
>OIYS01001116.1_pt1 | contig 14899 bp, 10 predicted proteins | sample 1588271 | NCBI WGS metagenome assembly OIYS01 (sample SAMN03283286) | human gut metagenome | biome: human-associated habitat; material: feces | host: Homo sapiens | place: Peru | collected 2012
TCCCGGTTGCCGAAGACGATCTCGCCGTTGGTGCCCAGGTCGATGAACAGGCTCAGCGCGTCACTGTCCCAGATGCCGGAGGCCAGCGTACCGGCGGTGATGTCGCCGCCCACGTAGGAACCGATGTTGGGGGCGATGAGTACCGGCGCGAGGGGGTTGGCGGGAATCTTCAAGTCCTGCGCCAGCAGTCCGTTCCAGAGGAAGAAGCTGGGGATGTACGGATCCATGCGGACACTCTGGGCATCCACGCCCACCAGCAGGTGGTTCATGGTGGTATTCGCGCCCACGCTCATGCGCAGAATGGACGGGCATGTGACCCCCGCGGACTTGCACAGATTGGCAATGATGGGGTTCAGAGTCTCTTTCAGGATGGCGTCCTGAAGCTTTTTCCTGCCGCCGGGCTTGCCCTGCTCGATGATACGGTTGATGACGTCCGCGCCGTAACGGATCTGGCCGTTGCCGGAGGAGCCCTTCGCCAGAATTTTGCCCGTGGTCAGATCGGTCAGCACCATGGTGACCGTGGTAGTGCCGATATCGATGGCACAGCCGACGATGGCAGTGTCCTCCGGGGCGCAAACTTCCATACAGCGGAAGGTATCGCCCAGAAGTTCGCCCTTCACGCACACGTGGAAGCTGTTTTCCCGCAGAACGTGGGCCAGCTTCACCATGACGCAGAAGGGAATCTCCACCTTCTCTACGCCCAGCGCTTCCTCAAGCGCCCATGTCAGGCGCTCGTTGTCGGGCATGGTGTCGTCCAGACTCGGCTCGGCCATGGTCACGACCACCGCCCGGAACTGATTGGTAAAGTGAATGCCGCTTTGTTTCAGCTGGCTCTGGCAGGCGTCAAAAATGGCGACCTCCTGCGGGCTGCTCAAATCGGCGGTCTTCATCCGGGACTGGTAGGCGCTGGCGATGTCCGGAACGAACACGGTGCAGTTGCCGACGACCTTCGAGCTGCAGCTCAAGCGCCAGCCTTCGGCATATTCTTCGTCGGAAATATGGCGGCTGGGGTAGGATTCCAGTTCTCCCTCCACCAGCTTGATGCGGCACTTGCCGCAGGAACCGTTGCCGGAGCAGGGAGCGTCGATTGCCACATTGGCACGGCGAGCCAGCTCCAGAAGGTTATCGCCGACGTTGCAATCGACGGTAACGGGCTTGTCGCCTTCGATTTGAAATACGACTTTTGGCATAAGGATAACACCTTTCTTTTTGGGCGAGGCCCTGCCATCCGGCAAAAAATTGCCGAAACTCCCGGACGGAATGATAGCGCCGCCTGAAATTTTATTTTCCTCTCAAGTATAACATAGCTCCCCGCAATTGTCCAGCGAAATCAGTATTTTTTTACCTATATTAAATTTGATACTATTTCCTGATTAAAATCTTTGATTTTAATCAGGAAGGCATCGCCTGATGGCGCTGCCGGTTTTGTGATTTATAAGGAAAGAAATCACAAAACAAGTCTCATATGAACTTCATGCCCTTCGGGCAATTAAAGTCCTTTTTAAAGATTTTAATTGGAGTTCAGTATGATATGGCTCATCCCCCCGGCGTCATAACCTGACCGAACGCATGTGCTCCTCAATAGGGGGCATTGCAAGCCAGTGCCGCAGCACTGGTGTGGCGATCCGTCCCCCAAAGGCTCTCCTCGTTCAGTAGGGGAAGCCACAAAAAACTACGCCCGGGAAGTTTCCTTCCCGGGCGCAATCTCAATTTCATTACATCAGAGGCTCCATGCCCAGCACCGGGTGACCCTTCTCGGTCAGCCAGTTCAGCAGTTCCTCGCAGTCGGTAGTAACGGTCTCGTCGGCAACCATGTCGGTGAAGTTGTCAATGCCGTACAGTTCCTTGGCCGTCTTGTTCAGACGCTCGGCAACGTCGTCCTTCAGCTCCTTGGGCATCCAGACAATACGCTCGATGCCACCCTCAGCAGCGATGAACTTCTTGGAGGAGATGAAGTGACGGCCGTGACCCATGTAGCCGGGGGTCTGGACGCCGCCGCCGGTGCAGGAGGCCAGCTCGCCGAAGGTCATACCGGCAGGGGTCATGCCCTTGTATTCCCGGTTCACAACGATGAAGCCGTTGGACATCGGCTCAATGCCGCAGATGCACTCGAAGCAGCCGCAGGAGGTCATCGGGTCCTCCAGAATGGAGTACAGGGTGACGTTCTCGACAGCGCCGTGGGTCGCGTCGGAGATCGCCTTGTTGACGGACTGGAAGCGGCCGGTGCGCTCGTCCTCGCAGCCTTCCTTGAAAATGGGCTGGCAGGGACCGTTGGGGTTCAGCTCGTAAGTGGCCTTGGCATCCAGCCAGGACACGGCGCCGCACAGACCCAGACGCTCGGGGGTGACCACGCAGCAGTGGGCGGGGGCGAAGGACTGGCACATGATGCAGGTGAAGTAACGGTCAACGGCCTCGTCGGTCATGGACGCCAGACGGTCGTCACGCTGGTTGTACCGGGGCATAGCCACCTCGTCGCGGAACTTCTCCGCCTCGGCGGCATCGGTGATCAGGGTGATCTGGCACTTGTCCACAACGGCGTCGAACTCGTCCATGATCATGACGTACAGAACTTCGGCGAAGTCCTTCAGACGCAGACCGGCGTCGTAGGCCGCGTTGCTGACACGGATACGGACCTGATTGCGCTGGCCGGTGTGCATGACGCCTTCCATGTAGTTGAACCATGCGTGGAACTTCCGCTCGATAACGGACTCAAAGTCCACCTGCATCTTCTTACCGGCCACCTCAACGTAGGTCGCCAGAGCCAGATCCTTGGCCTGATCGAAGTCGGGGCCGACGATGGTGATCTTGTGATCCTCCACCTCGTTCAGCTCCCGCATCACCACCAGCTCGGCAGTGGGGTTCTTGGCGGACCAGATCTCGTTGTGCATATCGGCCTTACGGATGATCTCGCCCTCGAAGGCGGCGGCGAAGGCCACGGGGATGGGCAGTTCCTTCACCTTGATCTTAATGTTCCGCAGCTCCAGAGACTTCTTCACGGTCTCGGCATGGTCGCATACGGACTCCAGAGCGCCGGGAACCTGATTTTCGCCCAGATCGATGTCCACGACCACGGGGAAGCCCAGAGCGATGGCGCCCGCACCGGCGGAAACCACCACGGAGTCAATGGCGCCGAAGGTATTGACGAAGGCGGGAACACGGTTCTTGGTGTAGTCCAGCAGAGCGGCCAGATTGCCGGGCTGAACGTTGCCGAAAATCAGTGCGGCACGGATGGCCACGGTAACAACATGGATGACGGAGGTCACGTCGTGTCCCAGAGGAATGACACGCAGCTCCAGACCCATCTTGACGCCGCCCTCGGCGCACTGCTCGATGACGTCGCCCACCATGAAGGTCATGATGCCCTTGGACTGATAGTCCTTGACCACCTTCACGGCGTCCTCAGGATTCTCGGCCTTGCCCAGCACCACGGCCACGCCGGGGATGTCGCCAGTGACCAGCGGCACGCCCAGAGAGCGGATGATGGGATCGGGCACGAAGCCGATACCGGGAACCGTGGCTTCCTCATAGGCGTCCTTGGGCTCCACGAACTTCAGACCCTCGAGAATTTCAGCGCCCACAGCGGTAGCAAGACCGGCGTTCAGCGCCTGACCCAGATCCTCCTGGTTGGTGATCAGGCTTTTCAGTACGCCTACGCAGGCGGGCAGGTCGCCCAGTGTTTTCACCTTCACGCCGGTGGCGGCGTAAATGGTGGGAAAAAAATACGCGGTATCAGGGAATGCGATCTCCTTGTCTGCGCCGTATTTGGCGATCGCGTCGTTGACGGCACCTTCCGTCAGGCCGGCCACGGCGTTGGAACCACCATAGATCAGGTCGGTCAATACGCTCATAATGTTGTTCCTCCTCTATCAAAATTACAGAATCTGCAACACTTTCTCCCTCCGTCCCAAGGCGGAGCGAGATGCCGGGGATGCAACTTTTCCCGCCGCCGCATCGCGGCGGCGGGAAAAGAAACAGGTTTTTTACTCGTCCAGATAGCTGTCGGAATACAGCACGTGGTTCTTGAAGATATCGCAGGACTTGATGGTCTCCATCAGCCGCAGGTCGTTGGGGTTGACGATGGCGGAGGTCAGACCCTGCATCATGGCCATGGCCACCAGCGTGGAGTCCAGAATGGGACGGACAGCCTTGGGGGCGCCGTTGGAGTTGTTGCTGAGGCCGCCGGTGGACTTCAGACCCTCGTCGGCGAACATCTTGATGGCGTTCAGCACGTCCATCTGCTTATCCTGCATGCCCTTGACCACCAGGAACAGGGGGTCGAACCACAGGTCGGAAGCGTCCATGCCCAGGCTCAGGCCGCGCTCCAGCATGTGGTGGCAGTGCATCATGCGCTCCTCGTTGTCCTTGGCGATACCGTCGGCGGAGCACAGGGCGATAACGATGGCGTCGTTGGCGGCGGCCAGATCGATGTTGGAGATACGGGAGCCGGCGTCGGCGGAGTTGACGATGGGCTTGCCGTTGGTGCGGTTATAGACGTGGATACCGGCTTCGATGGCCTTCTTGTTGGCGGTATCGAGGGCCAGAGGCACGTTGTTGAAGTTCTCCTGCAGCAGCTTGACCGCCCAGGTCATCAGCTCGGGGCCGTTGGACTCGGCAGGGCCGATGTTGACATCCAGATAGGTAGCGCCGGCCTTGATCTGCTCGGCGGCACGCTTCAGGATGGGCTCGGGGTTCATGGTGTTCATAGCCTCGCGGATCACGGGGCTGATGCAGTGGATGCGCTCGCCGATGGTGACGAACTTGGGGGAGTTGGGGTCACGCTGCTTGTAGGTCACGCCCATATCCACCACGTCGATCTTGGGGATGGACATAGAGATCTTCTCGAAGTCCAGCGGCGCGTCCACGTCCACGGCCTTCTTCTCCTCGGCAGGCTTCTTGGAAGCGGCAACCGCCTCGGCAGCCTTGATGTACTCGCCGTCGCGCAGGTACTTCACCAGCTCCACGGCCTCGCGGGTGCCGACCACCACATTCCAGTCAGGCAGCTTATCCTGAATGTCGCCCTTCATCACGGCGGCCTTGCCGGGGATGATGAGGGTGCGGTTGTTAATCTTACCGGCGATATCGTACTCGTCGAAGAACTTCTTGATGGAGCCGGAGGAGAACTTACCGGCGGCCCACGCGGTCAGCACGGACATACCGGACGCGTCGGTGATCAGCAGGTTGACGGGCACCTTGGAGCGCTCCAGCTCGCCGGACACCAGGAAGTAGGTCAGGGCGAAGTCCACGGTCAGTGCGCAGGGATCGTCGGGGGTCGCGCCGTTGATGGGATAGATGCCCGGCTCCACCTTCATGGGCTTCTGAGGATCGGTGAACACGTTCTGGCGCAGGCCGTACAGCGGCAGGGCCTCGGCATAGCGCATGGTCTCCATGACCACGATGGAGCCGTACTTCATGGTGAACAGGGCCGCCAGCGCGGTCTCCATATGCACGTCGCCGTGGCACAGCTTGGCCAGATTGACCAGAGAGGGATAACCGAAGGTACGGTCGCCGTCCTTCAGGGCGGTGCGGCGCACCAGCACAGCATTGGCAAAGGTCTCCTTGATGGTGGTGCCGGTCACGTCGATGACCAGATTCTTGTTCTCCAGCTTCTCCAGCGCGGCCACGGTGTCGTGGATCTCGGCCAGATCGGCGCCCTTGACGCCCAGCACCACACCGGCCTCCACGGCCAGGGCGCTCATGGCCTCGTAGTTGTCCTTATTCGCGCCGTTCAGCACAGGCTTGGTGTCGCCGATGGCGGCCAGCGCCAGCTTGGCGTTGTCCACGCTGTCGGTGTCGATGATGACGGCACGCTCGGTAGCGGCAGCCTTCTTGCACAGGTCGGCCAGACGTGCGCCGTCGCCGCCGTCGTGAACCAGCAGGAACTCCACATACTCACGCTCGCCGATACGCTCGTAATCCACGGCCTTCATCTCGGCCAGCTTGGCGTCCACAGCGGCGTCGTCCATGCAGGTGCACAGGGACACGGCAAAGCGGTTGCGGTTGACGAAGGTCTTTTCATGACGCATCATGACGGTCTCGCCGCCCAGCTTCATGCCGCCCACCTCGATGGCCTTCATGGGGGGCGCGGTAGCCTCGCTCAGCAGGGCGATGGCCTCGTCGGACATATAGGGGCACTTCTCGATGGGCAGCGCGCCCTGCGCCACCTTCATACAGAATGCCATACAAGTGGGAACGCCGCACTCCTTGCAGTTCTTCTTGGGAGACAGCTTGAAAATATCTAAACCTTTAACAGCCATTGTTCGCTTCCTCCTTTCCGCGTCAGACCAACTCGCCGATCATGGCGGCGATGGTACGGATGGCTTCGGGGTGGCGCATGATCACAGCGTCGGAACCGCTGGCCAGCACGGCAGCGGCGGTAACGATCTCCATTTCGATGCCGCGCTCCTCCTGAGAGCCCCACTCGGGCATATCGGCCTCAGGCATGATCGCTTCCTTCACGCCCCAGGTGTCGGCGGACACGGGGGTGATAATGGGCATCTGCAGCATGGCGTCGGACTGGCTCAGGGCGGCGTCCTTCACGCGATCCAGCGTGGAGGCCACATACTCGAAGCCGTAACCGGCGGCAGCGGAGCCGATGTTCATCACGATGGACTGGGCGCTGACGCCCAGCTGGGTCATGACGGTGTTCAGCTGCTTGGCCAGGTTGATATCCACGGCGGACTCCGCGCCCACCTTCTGGCTGTAGGCCAGACCTGCGCCAGCACCAATGGCCTTGTAGTTCTCGTCGCGGGCGGACAGCACCAGAATATTCTTGCCTGCCAGCGCCTCGGCGATCTTGTTGAACAGCTCGGTATCCTTTTCGATATTCTTGCAGCCCATCACCACCAACGGCATATCGGTAGCGTCGGCCACGGACTTGGCCAGCTCCACGCACTCGTCAACGGACTTGTTCTCGCCGTTGGGATCCGCGCCCTCCAGATGCAGGCAAATGAAGGAAGCGCCTTCCATGGCGGAGGCCCGCTTGGCCATGTCGGCCACGGTAGCGCAGCCCTCATAGAACTTCTGCTCACCGGGCATGGTGCACATGGCCATACCGGCGTCGGTCAGCTCCACGCCGATCTTGGGCGCGTTGGTGATCTCGCCGTCAAACGTGTGGAATGCCAGCACGTTCTGGCCGCCGATGGTGACGGCCTTGTCGCCTACACCCAGCACCACTTCGTTGATGTGGGCGTTGTAGGTATGCTTTTTGGGTACGAAAGACATCTTGACAAATCCCCCTTGTAGATGTTGTTTAAAGTTTCAGTTCCTTGATGATCCCGGCCAGCGCCTTTTTCACGGGCGCGTCGTCGGGCACCTGGGAACTGGGTCTTCCCTCGCAGTCATAGGCGTAAACCGTTTCGTCCTGGGGCAGTACGCCAGCCAGCTCCAGGTGGTATTTTTCGATCTCCTCCGCCACGCCGGGATTCAGCTCGCCGTTGGGCGCGCGGTTGACGATCAGCTTCATGGTGCCGGGCTTCAGCTCCAGCTCGCGGATCATCTCGGCCAGACGGCCCGCCGCCTGAATGCCCCGCCGGGAGCAGTCGGAGATCAGCAGCATGGTATCCACATGAGGCAGGGTACCGCGGCTGATATGCTCCAGTCCGGCCTCGTTGTCGATGACCATATACTTGTAGTTGCCCACGTACTTGTCGATCTGCGTCTTGAGTACGCCGTTGACAAAGCAGTAGCAGCCCTTTCCCTGTGTGCGGCCCATGACCAGCATGTCATAGTCGTCCTCCTCCACCAGCGCGGAGCTGAACTTCATTTCGGCGTAATCCGCCTTTGTCATACTGGGCGGCACGGTGCCGTTTTTCTCCGCCTGGGCCATCTCCTCGCGAATGTCGCCCAGCGTGGTCTCCACTTCCACGCCCAGCACTTCATTCAGGTTGGAGTTGGCGTCGGCGTCCACGACCAGCAGCGGGCCCTTTCCCGCCTTGCACAGATAGTCGATCAGCATGCCGCAGGTGGTCGTCTTGCCGACGCCGCCTTTGCCCGCCACTGCAATGATATGTGTTTTTCCCATAGTTTCGATCCATCCTTTGCGGGGCCTGCGGGGCATGTCGCTCTCCGCGGGCCATAGGGGTTACATGTAATGCTCCGGCCGACCGGCAGTCTCTGCGATACAGGCCATACCGGTCTTTGCTGGAAGTACCTTGAAGGAGCACGCAGCTTTTGCTGAACGCACCCTTCACACGCTCAATAGATTCCCTCCTTAGCATCCAATTTATCATGATCCCGGTCAGGGATGTAGATACAAATTCAAGCTGGCGAAAAGTCTTACGACTTTTCTGCCAAAAGATTTGCGGCCGGCTGCCGGTTCTTCTGCCCGGCCGTAGGGGCCGATGCCCACATCGGCCCGTGCGATATACAATCGTTCTTCGGCAAACGGCGGGGCGATGTAGGCATCGCCCCCTACAAATGACACCAGGCCGTCCGTTCACAGCGCCGTGATCCTGTCATTACGAGCCAGTGAGCACACTGGCTCGGCAATCCGTTTTCCCCGAGGAACGGATTCCCACGGTCGCTTTGCTCCCTCGGAATGACACAGAATGTCCCTTCACAGCTCCGTAAACAAAAACTTCTGATACATGCCCGCGCTTTCCACAAACACGGTCATCTCGCCGGGGCGGCCCTCCTCGGCGGTAAGGTGTACCTCGCCGCCCTTGATCTCCCGCCGGACCCACTCCACCGGGTCGTCGGTGTCCACCTCGAAAAACAGCACGTCCCGCATCTGGTTGCGCTCACAGCTGTTGGCGATCTCCCGCACCACTTCATACCGCTTCATGGATATCTCCTAAAAAAAGGAAAACCGGCCCCCTTGTGTGCCAGAAAACGTTGTTCGCCTTTCTCACCACAGGGCCGTGCGCTTTGCGCATTTGCCGGGGCGGTAACGGCGTTTTTCACCGCTCTCCTTTTCCCCTTGTTATTTTTTCTACAATTAGAAATTATACTTGAAACCATGCGTTTTTGTCAACCTTTATTTCGTGCAAATCCCACAAAACAACCATTTCGTTTTGCGCGTTTCACAGTTCGTTTACACGCTGTTGTTAAAATAGCCGTATGGATATGTGAATTTTTTGACAAATTGACGAAAAATAAAAATTTCCGATTTTTGCCTTGTATTTTTCCGCCGTCCCTAGTATGATACAGGCAGTGTGCACAGACCGGGACACTTCTCCTTCTGTGAACATATCCCTTGCTGCAAGAGTAGAAGTGGCGCGTTAAGTGCCGGTCGGATGGGAGGTTGCCGCCGGACGAAGGAGCTTGCTCCGCGATGCCATCTTCGCATCCGCTGTTGCAGAGTACGGTACGCCGTGCGCGGAACAATCGCATACCCTTTCCCCAACCTCCTCCCACATTTTTGTTAGGAGGCCTTTTTTATGTCCAAAAATCCCGAAAAGTCCGGATGGAGCGTGCGCTCCATCGCCATCTGCGCGCTGCTGACGGCGCTGAGCGTCATTCTGGCCCGTCTGCTGATCCCCATGCCCAGCGAGATCACCCGTTTTTCCCTTGAGGCCGTGCCCATCTTCATCGCGGGCATGCTGTTCGGCCCGCTGCCCGGTGCGTTCACCGGCTTCGCCGCCGACTTCATCGGGTGTCTCTTCACCCCCTACGGCTACAATCCCATCTTCTGCGTGCCGCCTATTCTGTACGGTCTGTGCGCCGGGCTGTTCCGCCCGTGGCTGATTCAGAAGATCACTCCGCTGCGCATCGCCGCAGCGTTCCTCCCGGCCATCGTGCTGGGCTCCATCCTCTATCAGAGTGGCTCGCTGGCCCTGATCTACGGCGGCGACAGCAAACTGGCCTTTTTCTGGGCCAGACTGGGCGCCCGCAGCGTGCAGTTTGCCATCACCGGTGTGCTGGATGTGCTGGTGGTGTGGGTGCTGTGCCGCTCCCGCGTATTCACCGCCGCCGGCGTGTGGCCCACCGCCGCCCAACCGGCGCAGAAAGGAGTGTCAGGTCAATGACACTGGAAGAAGCCTTACATTACATACACGCCGTCTGCTGGAAGGGCAGCATCCCCGGTCTGGAGCGCATCAGCGCCCTGCTGGATAAAATGGGCCATCCCGAGCGGACGCTGAAATTTGTTCACGTCACCGGCACCAACGGCAAGGGCTCCACCTGCGCCATGGTGGCCTCGGTGCTGCGGCAGGCGGGCTATCGCACCGGCCTGTACACCTCGCCTTATATCGTCCGCTTCAACGAGCGGATGCAGATCAACGGCGAGCAGATCCCCGACGACGAGCTGTGCGCCATCACCGAGGAGATCAAGCCGCTGGCCGACAGCATTTTCGAGCAGCCTACCGAGTTTGAGATGGTCACGGCCATCGCCTTCGCGTGGTTTGCCCGCCGCCAGTGCGACGTGGTGGTGTGTGAGGTAGGCATGGGCGGCGAGTTCGACGCCACCAACGTCATCGGCGCTCCCGAGGCTGCCGTGCTGTGCAACATCGGCCTTGACCACACGGAGGTGCTGGGCGACACACTGGAGAAGATCGCCGCCACCAAGAGCGGCATCATCAAGCCCGGCTGCGACGCGGTGCTGTACCGCTCCACCGACGGCGTGGAAGCCGTGGTGGAGCAGCGCTGCCGCGAGGTGGGCGCAGCGCTCCACAAGGTGGACTTTACCCAGCTGCACCTGCGGCAGCATTCGCTGGAGGGGCAGGTCTTCGACTTCGGCGGCAGGGAAAATCTCCATCTCCCTCTGCTGGGCAAGCATCAGCTCCACAATGCCGCCGTGGCGCTGACCACGCTGGACGTGCTGCAAAAGCGGGGCTGGAACATCACCGAGGACGATATCCGTCAGGGGCTGTCCCGCGTCACGTGGCCGGGCCGGTTCCAGATCATCCGCCGCGCCCCGCTGTTCCTCATTGACGGCGGCCACAATCCCCAGTGTATTCAGGCGCTGGCCCAAAATATCGCGGATTATTTGCCGAACCGTCCCCTGACGGTGCTGACCGGTGTATTGAGCGACAAGGATTACCACTGCATGTACCGCAGTGTGGCGGATCACGCGGTGGAGTTCATCACCGTCACCCCGGACAATCCCCGCGCCCTGACGGCGCAGGAGCTGGCGAAATATCTGGCCAGCTTCGGCAAGCCCGTCACCCCCTGCGGCACGGTGGCAGAGGGCGTCCGTCTGGCCATCGATCACGCGGGTAAGGACGGCACGGTGCTGTGCTACGGCTCCCTGTACCTTCTGGGCGATGTGATCCATTCTGTTGACGAAACCAAATGACCCCAAAGCGGCAGGCTCCCTGCCGCTTTGGTTTATTTGAACGACGCTAGGAAAACAAAGCCTCCCTCTGTGAGGGAGGTGGCAGCTACGGCGGCATAGCCGCCGAGATCGGGGCTAAAAACATGCCACCGGCATGTTTTCTTAACGCCCCGACGGAGGGAGAGAATAAAAAACTTGAATTCTCTCCCCCAGTCTCGCTTGCGCTCGCCAGCCCCCTCACAGAGGGGGCCATGGGCCGTTGGGGACGCCGTCCCCGATGAATTATCACAACCCCGTCAAAGGAGACCACCATGTTTGCTGACTTACACATCCACATGCTGCTGTCCGGGGCGGACTGGAAGGCCGCTATCGCCGGACACCAGCCCCAACCGGACGACATTCTGATCAGAAGTCGACTTTCTGCCTATCAAGCTGCCGGAATTTTGTTTCTTCGAGACGGTGGCGACCGGTTTGGTGTTTGCCTGCGGGCTAAGGAATTGGCTTCGGAATACGGCATCACCTACCGTACCCCGGCGTTTCCCATCTACAAAAAAGGCCACTACGGCAGCTTTATCGGCCGGGGATGGTCGGACTTTGCGGAGTACCGCGCATTATTGGCGAAAGCGCAGGCAAACGGGGCGGATTTTATCAAGCTGATGGTCTCCGGTCTGATGGATTTCTCCGCCTACGGCGTGCTGACAGAGAAACCGCTGACCGGTGCGGAGATGCATGATCTTATTGCCGCCGCCCACGATCTGGGCTTTGCCGTCATGGCGCACTGCAACGGGGCGGAAGCGGTGAAAAATGCTGTATTAGCAGGGGTTGACAGCATCGAGCACGGGGCGTATCTGGACGACGAAGCCTGCCATATTCTGGCAGAAAGCGATACCGTCTGGGTACCGACTCTCTCCACCATCGGCAACCTGATCGGCAGCGGGCGGTTTCCGGACGATGTGGCGGAGCGTATCCTCCGGTCGGCGCAGGAGAATATCCGAAAAGTCGCTAACTCGGGCGGTCATATCGGCTTGGGATGTGACGCCGGGGCGTTTCGGGTGCCCCATGTGGAGGGCACATTCAGCGAAGAAAAGTGGCTGCGGGAAACGCTGGGCGACAAGACTTTCGCCATACTGTCCGCCGCAGAAGGACAAATCCGGACGAAATTCTGATTTTTATTGGTGCATTAACGGCCTTTATGGCTGCAAAAAAGCACCCCATACTTGCGTATGGAGTGCTTTTTTGCGATCGTATTTCAGCCACGCAGCGCAGCTTTACATCAGGCCGGGGATATTCAGTCCGCCGGTGAAGCTGTTCATGGAGTTATTCATGGCCTCGTCCGCCTGACGCAGTGCCTCGTTGACGGCGGAGATCACCAGATCCTGCAGCATCTCCACATCCTGGGGATCCACCGCGTCCGGCTGGATGGTCAGCGCCTTCAGCTCCTTCTTGCCGCTGACCACCGCCTGCACCGCGCCGCCGCCTGCGCTGGCGGTGAAGTCGGTATTCTCCACGTCCTCCTGCGCCTTTGCCATCTGCTGCTGCATCTGCATGATCTTCTGCTGCATCTGCTGCTGGCGCATCATCTGGCCCTGACTGCCGCCAAAGCCGCCTCTTGCACTGTAACCCTTTGCCATATCGTTTGTCTCCTTATGTGATCTTAAAATGTTCCAGTTGTTGTCCTTTTTCCGTCAGCTCGTCCAGCGCGTCGCCGCCGGGCGTGGGTGCTGCCGCGGGAGGCTCCTCCCATGGCGGGGTCTCCTGCGGGGGAGCGGGCGGCACTTCCTGTTCAGGCACCGGGGCCGGTTCGGGCGCTGCCGCAGGCGGCGGTTCAGGCTCCGGTTGGGGTTCCGGCTTTGGTTCCGGATCCGGAGTCGGGGTCGGGATGGGCGCCGGGCGCGCCGTGGGTCTGGCCGCCGCTTTCGGGGCTTTTCCCACCGCCAGCTGCACCCGGATGGGCGTTCCCAGCTCGCGGGAGGTCACCTCCCGCAGCACCGACAGCACCGTTTCATTATCCAGCGAGGCCTTGACAAACTCGTCCTTGCACAGCACCGTCAGGCAGCCGTCCGCCACCACACCGCCGGCCATGTCAAGGAACACCCGGTTCCTTACGCTCAGGCGGCCCTTGTAGTGGTCGATAAGCCGCGTCCACACGGCGGTATCGCCGGTGGAAGTCTCCGCCGTCTGCGGGGTGTGTCCCGCCGACAGGGCAGCCTTTTGCGCCGGACGCGGCGCAGGTGCGGGAGCGGACTGCACGTCGTCGGGAATGTCAAACACCCGCTCGCCGTATTCCTCCGGGGGAGGCGGCGCTTCGTCGTACCGGGTCTCGATGGGAAGCTCCCGCGCAGCCGGAACAGGCTGTTCCGCCGCAGGACGGGCCGACGCCCGTTTCGGTGCGGCGGACTGCGGGGCGGCGGGGACGCCGCCCTTTTCTAGCGCCGTTACCCGCTGGCACAGAGCCGTCAGGTCGCCGCTCAAGGTCTCGTCACACAGCTTCAAAAGGCACAGCTCCGCGTCGGTGCGTGGCCGGATGCTGTCCGGCAGCGCCGCGCAGCACCGCTGCAAGGTCTCTGTCAGGTATAAAAACCGCGTCATGGGCAGGTCGCCCGCCAGACCGGAGAGGGTCTTTCGGTCATAAAGCCCCGTCAGCAAGGCGCTGCCGCCGTCGGGTGCGGCACGCAGGATGGTCATATCCCGGCACAGGTCGCTGAGCTCGCTCAGCAGCGCCGCCACGTCCTTGCCGCCCCGGTACAGCTGGTCAAACAGCGCCAGCGCGTCACCGGTGCGGCGCTCCAGCACGCAGCGCATCAGCTGCACCGTCTGGGTGGCTCCGGCGAGACCCAGCACCTCCAGCACGGCGGCGTTGTCGATGGCGCCCTCCACCGCCCGGCACTGATCCAGCAGGGAAAGCGCGTCACGCATGGCGCCGTTGGCCATCCGGGCCAGCAGCTCCGCCCCGTCGGGGCTGAGGTCGATCTGCTCGGCCTGAGCGATGTGCAGCAGCTGCTGCTGGATATCCCGGGGCAGCAGCCGCTTGAAGGAGAACCGCTGGCAGCGGGACAGAATGGTGGCCGGAACCTTATGCAGCTCCGTGGTGGCCAGAATGAACAGCAGGTGCTCCGGCGGCTCCTCCAGAATCTTCAGCAGGGCGTTGAAGGCGGCGATGGACAGCATGTGTACCTCATCGATGATGTACACCCGCTTTTTCAGCACGGAGGGGGTATAGACCGCTTCCTCACGCAATGCCCGCACCTGATCCACGCCGTTGTTGGAGGCGGCATCCAGCTCCGTTACATCCAGCAGCGTGCCGCTGTCGATGCCCCGGCAGGCGTCGCACTGGCAGCAAGGCGCACCGTCCACGGGATGCTCGCAGTTCACCGCCTTGGCCAGGATTCTGGCGCAGGTGGTCTTGCCGGTGCCCCGGGTGCCGGTAAACAGGTAGGCGTGGCCCACCCGGCCCTCGGCCACCTGCCGCTGCAGAGTGTCGGTGATGTGGGCCTGTCCCACCACCTCTGAGAATGTTTTGGGCCGCCATTTGCGGTATAGCGCCTGATACATTCCGCCGTCTCCTTTCTTTCAAAAAGTAAAAAAATCCTCCGTATGCAGCCACGGAACCGGCTTCCTCGCGGCACATGTCTATCCCTCTTAATGCTGCTCGGTTCCCCGCCTGACATGATTCGTGGGTATCCATTG
>OIYS01001117.1_pt1 | contig 14872 bp, 11 predicted proteins | sample 1588271 | NCBI WGS metagenome assembly OIYS01 (sample SAMN03283286) | human gut metagenome | biome: human-associated habitat; material: feces | host: Homo sapiens | place: Peru | collected 2012
AAGAAAATTCGCGCTCCAAGCGAATATTTTCTTTGGGTACCGCAAGAGTAGGGAGCGCAGTCCGAAAATCTTTGATTTTCGAGCGAGCGGCATTCCCGTCCAAGATCGTGTCGTATTCCGACACGATCAATTAAAAATAACTTACTTTTATTCGCTTGCCCATTTTTTTAAGGCAATCGGACAGCTCGGTTACAAGCTGCATTTTAATATTGAAATTTATGGGCAGGTCGGGGTTTTGGTGCGCAGGGTTTATCGCCCTGCCGACGAAGAAGTTAATATCGGTCGCTTCCTCAAAAAGCAGGCGGCAGATAAGCGACGCGCCGTCCTTTTTAATGCCCCACTGCGAATAGCTTTCGTTATCCTTTAAATAGTCCCTTGCGTAGGAAAGCACCTTGTTTATGGTTATAACGCCCTCTGTTACAAGGTCTACGCCCTCAAGCTCGGCTATCGGCGGTACGTCCTTATCAATAAATTCAAGCTTAGGCTTTAAGGGCTTGCCGAGATATTTCGCCGCTATGGACGAGGTTGTGCCGCCGCAGATTATGTGCTTGCCCTCCTTCGAGAAGAAGAGGGTCATCATTCTGTCGCAGTCGTCCCTGTTTGAGGGCGGGCCGAACAGCAAATTCATAGGCTCGCGTTTTCTTATTTTCACTACGCAGGCGGTGGCGTCGTCGCCCGGCTTTTCGCCGTAAAGTCGGTTACATTCGTCAATAAGTATGGTTGAAAGGGTCTTCGCGGTATAGCCCACAGGGTAAAAGGTCTTCATAAATTCAACTATATCCTTGCGCTCCCAGCCGAAATTATACTCCGTGCCTATTCCCGCGTGGGGGCAGCCGTCGCTCATAAGCACGAACATATCGCCCTCCTGCAGCCTAATTTTTGATTGGTAAATTTTTTTACCCTCAATATTAAGCTCGGTTTTGGGGTAATCGTACTCCTCGCCGTCACGCAAAAGTATTGCAACCGGGTTATCGTACTGTATAAGCTCCGCCTCATTGCTGCCCACAATGCGCAAAATGGTAAAGGTGGAATATGCAACCTTGCGCACCGAGCACACGGGCAGGGTGGCGGCAATGGTCTGCACGCAGTCTTCAAGAGACAGCCCCGCCGCTATCATGGTGGAAATTATTTTTGAGGTAAGTGTGGAAAGAATGCTTGCTTTAACTCCGCTGCCGAGCCCGTCAGCCAGCACTACAACCGTTGAGCCGTCCTCTTGCTCTATTACGTCTATATGGTCGCCGCAAAGCTCCTCGCCCTCATGGTAAATACTGCGGTAGCCGATGTCCGCGCACAGATTATTCATCGGTCATCGACTCCTTCAGCTTAGTAAGGGCAATTTTGGTTTCCGCCGCGGTTTCGCCGAGCAATGACGCTATTTCCTGAACTATGCGCATCTGCTTATCCACAACCTTATCGGCGGTTTCCACGGTCTGGCGGCTCAGCTCTTCCTTGCGCTGCTTTTGCTGCTCTTCATCAGAAACATCGCGCATAATGCATATAAGCGCCTTATATTCCTTATCAAGCACAATAGTCTGTTCGATATACTTATCATATTCGGCAAGGTAAACTTTTTCGTCCCTTACCGTTCTGCCCGTGCGCTGCACGTCCATAAACGGCTTGGGGTCTAAAATGCGTATTATCGGCTCGCCCATAACGTCCGATTCGCGCGGAATATTCATAAGCTTCAGTGCCGCGCGGTTTATCTGCTGCACCTCGTATTTATCGTTAAGCACCACAATGCCGTTGGGTGTGTTGTTTATAATATTATCCGAGAAGTTCTCGGCGCGCTCTTTTAAGAAGGGCAGACACATTGAAACCTCGGCTTTGCCCTGAATTATGGCAACCGCCTTTTCGCGGCAGGTATTGTAGCCGCAGGAGCCGCAGTTAAGCTCATCCTCGGGTCGCAGTTTGCCCATTCGGTGCAGTGCCTCGCGTATTTCGCTTTCGGACGGGTAGGGCAGCTTTCTGCCTATGTACTCCATTTCCTTGCGTAGGGTGAATGAATCGGGCTGCGCAACGTCAAAGTCCTTTTTGCCGGCATAATGCGCCACGGCGTAATAATCCCTTACGGGCATTCTGTGGTATTTTTCCATAACAGGGCCGCCTATACAGCTGCCCGCACACGCCGACATTTCTATAAAGCAGTGCTCAATGTTGCCCTCTTCAATATCGTGCAGCGCCGCCATACAGTTTTCCACGCCGTCTACCGCCAAATATGTATAATCGGGGCGCATATTTTTCTGCATTGTTTTAAGAATACCGCCCGTGGTGGGGAAAAATCTTGCAAGGCTTTCGTCCGATTTATCAAGCTTTTTTTCGGGAACAATTCCCGCCGCCTCAAACCATTCGGTCAACTCCTCATAGGTCAGCACCGCGTCGGTAATGCCCGTGTAGTAGTCGGCTTCGTCCTTTTTTGCAACGCACGGACCTATAAATACCGTTTTGGCGCTTGAGTATCTTTGTTTAATATCCTTGCAGTGCGCCTGCATGGGTGAGAGCACATCGGCAAGGTAGGGAAGACATGACGGATAATACTTCTGAATAAGCAGGTTTACCGAGTGGCAGCAGGAGGAAATTAAAATATTGCGGTTGTCCTCATTAAGCAGCCGTTCGTATTCGCGCTTTACAATGGTAGCGCCCACGGCGGTTTCCTCCGCGTCGGCAAAGCCGAGCTTTTTAAGCGCCGCCTTTAATTCCTCAAAGCCCACACCGTCATAATTTGCTATAAACGAGGGCGCAACGCTTGCAATTACGGGCGCACCCGAGTCTATAAGCACCTTTACGCGCTCGGTTTCATCGGCTATCTCCTTTGCGTTCTGCGGACATACCACAAAGCACTGGCCGCACAGAATACACTCATTTCCGACAATGTTCGCCTGATTTCCCGAAAATCTGATTGATTTCACAGGGCAGTGCCTAATACACTTATAACAGTTTTTACAGTTGGATTTCTTCAGCTTTAAAAATTCCGACATAATGAAAGGTCATTCCTTTCCTATTAGGCTTTAGCTAATATGTATTCTTCAAAAAATGATTTTGCGGTTTCGGGGGATACCGAGTAAAGCGCGCCGTCCACCGTTACGCAAACGCCCTGCTGGCAGTTGCCCATGCAAAACGTTCCGCCGAGCTCCACCTTGTCCTGCAGCTCATTTTCGGCTATAAGGTGCTGAAATTCCTCAACAACCTGCCTTGATCCTTTTAAATGACATGAGCTCCCGATACATACTGTAACTTTCATTTTCTGTTTTCCTCCGTTTTTTATATTGACCGTATTCCGAGGGATAACCCCCGGAATACGAACGATTTACTGATAATCTACAACGTCAACCCACGAGAGCAGAAACTCCCGCTCCTCCGCGTTGCCCTTTACCGACTGCGATGCGGCGACTATCGGCAGCCATTTCTCAATGTACTGCCGCGCGGTGTCGCTTTTTTTGCAGAAAAACTCCATATATTTTTTGGCGCCCTCAATATTGCCGTCAAGCCAGAAAAGCAAATAAGTCCTTGCAACGTCGGCAGAGGCGTTGCCCTGGGTCGCGTGCGCCCAATCTATAATATACGGCGTTCCGTCGTCGGTTATGATAATGTTTGAGGGGTTGAAATCTCCGTGGCATACCTTGTTGTGCCGCGGCATACCCTCAAGCCGCGTGTGCAGGTCATAGCGGGTGGTGGCGTCAATATCCGCCTGACTGATTTTTCGGTTCATTTTATCCTTAAGCTTTGTAAGCAAAGGGGCTTTTTTTGAGTGAATTTCCATTTGAATATCCACAAAGCGTTCAAGGTATTCATCAAATTTATCGGGGTTTTCGGTCATTAGCTGGGCTAAGGTTTTACCCTTTATATATTCGCTTATAATCGCCCACTTGCCGTTTTCGGTTGAAACGCCGAGAATTTTCGGTATATTAAGCCCTGTTTCCTCAATCCGCGCTTGGTTAAGCGCCTCGTTTAATATATCCGCTTTTGAATACCCGTTTTCAAATACCTTTATTACGCGGTCGCCGTCCTTATATACCGTCTTGCCGGTGCGAACCGCAATTATTTTATCAAGCTTCATATTTCCGTCCCCTTTCCTGTTATATTTTTTCGTGTGTGCCGTAATAGGCGTTTAAATACATTTGCTTTATCTCGCTCATCAGCGGGTAGCGTGGGTTAGCTCCCGTGCACTGGTCGTCAAACGCTTGCTCGGTCATGCTGTCAAGCCTGTTTAAAAAGTCTTCTTCGTCAGGCACATAATCGCGTATTGTTTTCTTTATGCCGATTTTATCTTTAAGAGCGTCCAGCGCCGCAATAAGGCTTTCAACCTTTTCGTCATCGGTTTTGCCGCTGAGGTTCAAATAATCGGCTATTTCGGCGTAGCGCGCTTTGGTGTGCGGGTAGGCGTACTGCGGGAATGTTCCCATTTTTGCGGGAACGTCAGCCGAATTGAAACGTATTACCTCGTCTAACATAAGCGCGTTTGCAATGCCGTGTGGCAAATGGTGAAAAGCGCCCAGTTTGTGCGCCATAGAGTGGCACACGCCCAAAAACGCATTGGCGAAAGCCATACCCGCCATTGTGGCGGCGTTAGCCGTTTTTTCGCGCGCCTCGGGGTCATTTGCGCCGTTTTCATATGCGCGGGGGAGGTATTCAAACATAATTTTAAGGCTGCGCAGCGCTAAGGAATCGGTATAATCGGTCGCAAGCATTGAGGCAAACGCCTCCATACTGTGCGATACCGCGTCAATTCCCGATGCGGCTGTAAGCCCCTTCGGCGCGGACATTTGCAGGTCTGCGTCCACTATTGCCATATCGGGCATAAGCTCATAATCGGCAAGCGGGTATTTAATGCCTGTGTCGCTGTCGGTAATAACCGCAAAGGGAGTAACCTCAGAGCCGGTTCCGGCAGAGGTGGGCACGGCTATAAAGTAAGCCTTTTCGCCCATTTTAGGGAATGTGTAAATGCGTTTTCTTATATCCGAAAAGCGCATCGCCATATCGGTAAAGTCGGCGTCGGGGTGTTCGTAAAGCACCCACATAATTTTCGCCGCGTCCATTGCGGAGCCGCCGCCTATTGCTATTATAACATCCGGCGCGAAGTTTGTCATCATTTCCGCGCCTTTTTTTGCAATTTTCAGCGTCGGGTCGGGCTCAACCTCGGAAAATACCGTGTAAGCTATACCCATATCGCCGAGCTTTTCGGTTACGGGTCTTGTGTAGCCGTTTTCATACAAAAAGCGGTCGGTAACTATAAACGCCTTTTTGCGGGGGTTGATTGCTTTAAATTCTTCAAGCGCTATGGGCAGGCAGCCTTTTTTAATATAAACCTTTTCGGGCGAGCGGAACCAAAGCATATTTTCTCTCCTCTCGGCAACGGTTTTAATATTGAGCAGGTGCTTTACTCCCACATTTTCGGAAACCGAGTTTCCGCCCCATGAGCCGCACCCGAGGGTGAGGGAGGGGGAGAGCTTAAAGTTATAAAGGTCGCCTATGCCGCCCTGCGAGGAAGGCGTGTTTACGAGTATGCGGCAGGTTTTCATGCGTCTTGCAAATTCGGCGAGCTTTTCTTTCTCGGTAATCGGGTTTAAATATATTGAAGATGTGTGCCCGTAGCCGCCGTCGGCAATTAAGCGCTCAGCCTTTGAAAAAGCGTCCTCTGCGTCCTTCGCTTTATACATTGCAAGCACGGGGGAGAGCTTTTCGTGGGCAAATTCCTCTGTCGGCTCTACGCTTTCAACCTCACCTATCAGTATTTTTGTGCCTTCGGGCACGCGCACTCCCGCAAGGCCGGCAATGGTCTTCGCCGTCTGACCCACTATTTTAGCGTTAAGCGCGCCGTTTATAATGACGGTTTTGCGCACCTTGTTTATTTCGTCACGGTCAAGAAAATAACAGCCGCGGTCGGAAAATTCCTTTTTAACCCTTTTGTAGACCTTATCAAGCACTATTACCGATTGCTCCGACGCGCAAATCATACCGTTATCAAAGGTTTTGGAATGAATTATTGAGTTTACCGCAAGGGTAATATCCGCCGAGGTATCAATTACGGCGGGCGTGTTTCCCGCGCCCACGCCTATAGCGGGCTTGCCGCTTGAATAGGCGGCGTGCACCATTCCCGGTCCGCCCGTGGCAAGAATTAAATCCGCCTCTTTCATAATGAAATTGGTCATTTCAAGCGATGGCTTATCTATCCAGGCAATAATATCCTCGGGCGCACCCGCAGCGACTGCCGCCTCAAGCACGGTTTTTGCCGCCTCGGCGGTGGAGTTTTTTGCACGCGGGTGGGGGCTTATAATAATTCCGTTGCGGGTTTTAAGCGCAAGCAGTGTTTTAAAAATAGCGGTAGAAGTGGGGTTGGTGGTGGGAATTACCGCCGCTATAACGCCTATCGGCTCGGCAATTCGGGTTATACCGTATTCCTTATCCTCCTCAATAACGCCGCAGGTCTTTGTATCCCTGTAGGCGTTGTAAATATATTCCGCGGCGTAGTGGTTTTTTATTACCTTATCCTCAACCACGCCCATACCGGTTTCTTCCACCGCAAGGCGGGCTAAAGGTATACGCTGACGGTCGGCGGCAGCCGCCGCCGCTTTAAAGATACTGTCCACCTGACTCTGCGAATACTCCGCAAACTTTTTTTGAGCCGCACGGACCCTTTTTAAGGCGGTTTCAAGCGATTCGGCGCTGTCAATTACAGGATATATCTTTTTCATGGCATTTTCTCCTTCGGTAAGATTGTTAATATTTTAACATACTTTCGGGCGGTTATGAAATGCCTTAATTACATACCGCTATATATCAATTATATAGTAGTATATACATTATATTGTTTTTTATTTGAAAAATCAAGGAACTTTACAGATTTTTTACTATTAAAAATGCGAAAAAACCGCCTTTCGGCGGTTTTTGTCTGTCGATAAACCCAAAAATTTATTTTTTGCGGCGTTCGCGCCGCATCATCGTTTTTCCGCTGACATGCGCGGCGGAAAAACACCTTGTAAGCGAAAAACCGCTTATTAAGCGGTTTTTTAAGGGCACTGGGGTGGTATTGGCGGGGATAGAGTGCAGTCAAAAATCTCTGATTTTTGCGAGCGGCATTCCCGTCCAAGAGCGTGTCGATTTTTCGACACGCTCAAACCGCCTTTCGGCGGTTTTTGCGGGGTTAACCTATAATTCCTATTATAAATATTGCAAGTATAAGTATGGGAAGTACGATAATAAAGTACCATTTCATCCATTTTGCAACCTTTAAGCCCTTGCCGGTATTTGCTTCTTTTCTGTAATTATCAAAGCCCCAACCGAATTTTGTAACGCAGAAAAGCAGGTAAATAAGCGAACCCAAGGGCAGCAGAATATTGCTTACAATAAAATCCTCGGTATCAAGAATATCCCTGCCGCCAATAAGGTGAACATTGCTCCATAAGTTATAGCCCAAAACGCAGGGAATACTAGCTATAAGAATTACAACGCCGTTTATCAGAGCGGCTTTTTTTCTGCTCCAGCCGAGTGTATCCATACAGGAGGACATTATGTTTTCAAACACGGCAATAACCGTTGAGAACGAGGCGAAAGTCATGAACAGGAAGAAAAGCGCGCCCCAAATTCTGCCGCCGGGCATATTTACAAATACATTCGGCAGGGTTATGAAAATAAGGCTCGGACCCTGGTCTACGGGGATTCCGTAGCTAAAGCAGGCGGGGAAGATTATAAGTCCTGCGGAAATTGCAACAAATGTATCAAGCCCGCAAATGCGCGCGCCCTCGCCCATCAGCGTGTGCTCCTTGCCCATATAGCTGCCGAAAATCTCCATTGCCGCAATTCCGAGGCTTAAAGTAAAGAACGATTGATTCATAGCCGCGGCTATAACATTGCCAAGCCCTACCGATTTAACGTTTTCTATGTTAGGCACAAGGTAAAATTTAAGCCCTTCGCCCGCGCCCGAGAGGGTAAAGCTATGTATTGCCAAAATGAGTATAAGCACGAAAAGCGCGCTCATCATAACCTTGCTTACTCTTTCAAGCCCCTTTTGCACGCCTATGCTGCAAATAAGTATTCCGGTAATAACCGTTACAGCCATCCAAAAGCCCATTTCGCCGGGGTTTGCCAGCATATCGTTGAAAACCTTGCCTGCGTCTTCATATCTGTAAGAGCTTAATACCGATTCAGGCGTGCTGCCCGAGGGGAAAGTGCCGGTTAAAAACTTAAAGAAATAGTTCAGCATCCACCCCGAAACGGTGGTGTAGTACATCATAAGCACGTAGCAGCCTATTATTGCAAACCAACCGTGAATGTGCCACTTGTGCCCGGGCTTTTCAAGCGCCTTGTAAGCTAGCACTGCGCTTTTGCGGCTTGCTCTGCCTACAGCCAGCTCCATTGTTAAAACCGGCAGACCCATTATAACCAGCATTAAAAGATAAATAAGAACAAAAATTCCGCCGCCGTTTTGCCCCACAATAAACGGGAAACGCCAAACGTTGCCTATGCCTATTGCGCAGCCGGCACTGACGAGCAGAAAACCGAGCCGCGATTTAAAGGATTCTCTCTCCATACCTAAACCCCTTTTTTAATTTTTAATAAAAATATTATATATGAGCGGGCTGGAAATGTCAATAATTCAATTTTTTGTAAATCTCTTGCTGCTGATAGGCTCCCCACGGTGTGACTGGGCTACTTTGCCTCCCTCGTCAGAGGGAGTTTAAAGCGGCTTTAAATTTTTTTATTATTGCAATAATAAATTTTTCCTTAAAGCGGCAAGGTCCTCGGAATTTATTCCTCCGTCCCCCGAAACGTCAAGGCACACCGACGGCACAATAATGTTAGACTGACCGGAAAAATATTTTTTAAGGCAAATCAAGTCCAATATATTTACATCTCTGTCGTCGTTGATATCGCCCTTTATTATATCCGAAGTAACAACGGTTAAAGCATAGCTTGCAGCTCCTGCGGGTGATTCGTCCGCAGCTGCCGTTCTGCGGTAAAATTTATACTCGGTGTTTGGGTTAAGCCCCGTAAATATATTACTGCTCTGCCATTCGCTGTCATTCATTCTATATTCGTAACCGTCAGTATGCTTTAGTGTAACCGTGCAAGCGGTCTTTCTTAAAAGCTCGGGCGCAGTCGGCACTTCGTCCGGTATTCCCGTCGAATTAAAATGTATATTGGCTTTTTTCAGAACGTCATTATTCGGAAGAATTGTAACTGCGTTCCATTCTTCCTCACTGCCCTCATAATAAATGTTTTCAATATTGTTGGCATACCAGAATGCAGCTTCACACACTGCTTTTAAATTTTTTGAAAAATATATGCTTTTAAGTGATTTGCAACTATTAAAAGCCTCTCTGCCTATACTCGCTACAATACTGGGTAAGGTTATGCTTTTAAGTGAGCTACAACTGGAAAAGGCGTAATCACCTATATTCACTACACTGTCGGGTATAGTTATACTTTCAAGCAAACTGCAACCGGAAAAAGCAGAATCACCTATACTCGTTACACCGTTGGGTATAGTTATGCTTTTAAGTGAGCTGCAACCGGAAAAATTCAGATTACCTATGTTCGCCACACTACTGGGTAAGGTTATGCTTTCAAGTGAGTTGCAACCGTAAAAATTCAGATCACCTATATTCGTTACACTGCTGGGTAAGGTTATGCTTTTAAGTAAGTTGCAATCGAAAAAATTCAGATTACCTATGCTTACTATGCTGTTGGGCATAGTTATACTTTCAAGTGAATAGCACTCGGAAAAGGCAGAATTACCTATGCTCACTACACCGTTGGGTATAGTTATGCTTTTAAGTGAATTGCAACCGTAAAAAGTATAATCTTTTATGCCTGTTATGCCGGTTGGAATAACAAGGTTTGTTACCAACTTACCGTTTAAATATAAATTGTGCGCATAGTATAACGGGTTTGAAGAATACCAACCAAATTTAATATTACACCAAGCTGCCATATCGGTTATATGCACTTCTTTAAGTTCGGTGCAACCATAAAATCCATCAGCAATATTTATGACACTACTTGGTATAATTATGCTTTCAAGTGAGCTACAACCGTAAAAAACATAAGGTTTTATATGTGTGACACCACTGGGTATTTTTATACTTTTAAGCGAACTGCAACCGGAAAAAGCCTCTCTGCCTATACTTATTACACCGTCTGGTATAGTTATGTTTTTAAGCGAACTACAGTTGTAAAAAGCATTGTAACCTATACTCACTACACCGTCGGGTATAGTTATGCTTTCAAGTGAACTGCAACCGGAAAAAGTATTTTCATATATTTGCACTACACCATTGGGTATGGTTATACTTTCAAGCGAGCTACAACCGGAAAAAGCAGATACATCTATACTCGTTACACCGTCAGGTATGGTTATGTTTTTAAGTGAACTGCAACCGGAAAAAGCGGAAGCTCTTATCCACGTTACACCGTCGGGTATGTTTATACTTTCAAGTGAACTGCACAGGGCAAAAGCAGAAGGTCCTATACTCACTACACTGTCGGGTATAGTTATGTTTTTGAGTGAACTACACCGGGCAAAAGCAGAAACACCTATATTTACTATACCATCGGGTATGCTTATGTTTTTAAGCGAACTGCAACTGGAAAAAGCAGAATCTCTTATACTCGTTACATCGTCGGGTATAGATATGCTTTCGAGTGAAATGCATTTGCAAAAAGCAAAATAACCTATACTCACTACATTGTCGGGTATAGTTATGTTTTTAAGCGAATTGCAACCGTAAAAAGCGTTATCGCCTATAGATACTACACTGCCGTCGGACGGAATAATGCTTTTATTACTTCCAAATATAAGCTGTTTTTCGGCAGTTTGAATAATACAGTTACCCGAGCTGTGGTAAATCGGGTTTTCCGGCTCTATTTCAATACTTTCTAAAGAAACATAATTTATGTCGTCAGAATATTGCGGTCCATAAATCATAGTCACGCTTTTGGGTATATAAATACTTTTAATATTTTTGTCAGATACAATATCCAAATAACGAATAGTTGTAACCGGATAACCCGCTATTTCAGAGGGGATAATAACCTCTGCCGGTTCACTGCCGTCATATTCGTATCCTGTTATTGTGATTGTACCGTAGCTAATCTGATAAGTGAAATTTTCAAATTTTCCGGTTTCCGTTTCCGCGTTCGCAGTAAAAGTGTTGAATGGAATAACCGATAACAGCAAAACAGCGGATAATATGAACGTAAATATTTTTTTCATTTTTCTGTCTCCTTACACAGTGTTGTGATTGCGTCAAGCCGCTTTTTATTTAAAACACGCTCGGCGGTGTGTCTGGCGGATAATTTTTGCAAACATTCTTCTAAATCTGCCTTATTATAAGTGCCGAGCAGCTCGCACTTACGGTATGCGCCTATATCTATTTTGTCCTGTACAATGTCGGTTTCAGGCTCGCCCTTTATACGGTATAAACGCCGCTCATCCGAATAGGGTATAACCACCCATACCAAATCGCCTTTTTCCATGCCGCCTAATGCGTTGACGGCGCAGGCAAAGCCGCGGTGCTCTTTGCTGCCTTTGGGATACCGAAGCTCTCCCGATTTGCAAAAAGCAGACCAGTCGGCGCTGCCGCCTTCCTCAGCCCAACCTATGACAATACAATCATTATCAATGCAATATTCGACCTTTTCACTTGTTTTGTCGGCAGGGTGGGCTAATCTGTCGCGATTATCCTTTAAATTAACACACCAAACAGTCATTTTTAATCCCCTTTCACTTTCTACATTCCTTTGCGGCACTAACTGCATTATGCAGCTTTAATAAATCAGGCTTATGTCAAAAAGTGTACCTTTTGAACTCCCGGTTTATATGCTGATTTTATCATACAAATGCCCTAATTTCAAGAGTTGTTTTACCATAATTATCCTTTTTGTATAAAAATAAAAAATACTTTTTTCAATTTGGGCTTATGTCAAAAAGCAGACCTTTTGAACTCCCGGTTTTACTTTCTTATAATCTTTAATTCCCGTCGGCGGCGGTAAAAGGCGCTCCTGCTCATATCGCATTTTTCGAGTGCGGTATGGGTGGAAATAAGCCCCTTATTCCACTGCTTTGCAACTCTTACAAAGCTTTCGTGTATTGGCACTTCGGGTCTGCCAAAGCGCACTTCGCGCGTCTTTGCGGCGGCAATGCCCTCTCTCTGCCGCTTTTTAATGTTTTCGCGCTCGCTCTGCGCAACAAACGAAAGTATTTGCAGCACAAGCTCGGCGATAAACGATCCCATTAAATCCTTGCCGGACTGCTTATCTATGTAAATATTGCCCGCTGACACGCGCCTTTCACTCATAACAATAAGCTGTCTTTCTTCGTTTTGGTCTGTGCTTGATACTCGCACATATCCGTATTCGGTCATAAAAAATCATCCCCCTGCCTATATAATACAGGGAGATGACTTAATATTAAAATGAAACATTATAATATGAGGATATTTTAATTATTATCTTTAATAAGAGCGTTTTGCGCTCGTGCCGCGCAGGGCACCCTATTTCTGTGCGGACAGAAATAGGGGAAAGAGCCGTCGGGAACCCTGTTGATTGGGTTCCCGAACCCTCCTGAACAACCAAAGGGGCAAACTCCCCTTTGGATACCCCTACTGCGTAAAGCAAAAGTATGTGTGGTAATTTTACTTTTTTATTCCAATCTACGCCGATGTCACGGCGTAGGCTCGCTGAAAAGCCCGATATGCGGCGGGTAATAGCTCCAACGCACAAACAGCACTGTAAAGACACCCGCGATAATTGCCGAAATATAAATTGCAGCCTTGCTTTGCAGGCAGCCGCACTTAATAATTGCGTATTTTATAAGCAGCATTACAAGCACGCCTATAAAGAACGAAAGCACGTTTAAAAACGGTATATCATAGCCGATAATTCCGGTATAGGTGTAAAAGAACATAACTATTGAAAGCATACCGCCGAAAATGCCCGTAACAGCCGCGGGAATATAATTTCGGGGTTTGTTTTCCATTATAAAGTATTCTATAACCGAATAAATAAGAGCAGGGAAGAAGATAAGCTTTAAATGCTCCCAGGTGCTTTCGTTTACGGGAAAGAAAAAGCCGATAAAATGATTGTCGCCCGTCCAATCGTACACGAAGTGCCACAGTGTGCCCACAGCGCCTACAATAATAAACTCAAGCACGGCGTTTAATTTTTTCATATAATTATCACCCATAACATATTATGAGGATAATTATGCCGATTATTCCGCAATTACGGCTATTAAAAGCAGTAAAAAGCCGAAAACGCAAAGTAAAAGGTTTCCCGCCTTGCGCCAAAAAAGATACCAGTCGCTCGGCTCGGCGTTTTCAGAGCCTGAAATTGTAAAGCTTAAACGAATTTTTTCAAAGAACCAAAGTAAACGGGGCAAAAATGAGCTGATAATTCCCACAATAAAGAAAAGCATTGAATACAAAATAAGCTCGGGATTAAACCTTTGAAGATATGAGCCGACAAACAGCAGCACGACCGAGAGTAGCAGCCCACCGACGGATACAAAACCCGTTATTCGGTCAAAGGTCGTTACGGCAAGCGGGTCGCTTTCGCGCATAAGCTTATCGCCCGTATCGGATATGCGCCCGTTTATCTCGGCTTCATACGCCTTTGAAACGGGTGAGGGCAGCTTTTCGCCGCAGTCGGCGCAGAAAAAGCGCTCGTTGTTGTTTATTGCGCCGCATTTTTCACAGACCTTCATATATGGCACTCCCCTTTATTTTTCTGTTTTTACTATAAACGAAAAATCAATATATCCGTCGCCGGGGACGGTGTAAACATCGCTTAAAGCGGAAGAATATGCAACGGTGGTGTTTTGGAACAAAAGCGGTATAATGTGCGTGCCGCGAAGTAATTCCGCTTGTACCGCGTCGGCGGTTTTGCCGCTTGCGGAAACACCGAATTTTTCGGCGAATTCCGAAAGACTTTCGCTGTCGGCACGAATGGGGAACACGGCTATGGGTAAATCGCGGTTTTTAAGCTGCGGGGTCAGCTTTTCGGCGCTGCTTGCCGTCTCAATATTTATAAACGCGCCGAGTTTGTTTTGCCAGTGTCCCACAATATCGGTTATGATAGGCTTTATATTGCCGTCATCGTAAAAATAGAGCTTTATATCCGACGGGAATTTTTTATCGGGCAGATTTTTAAGCTCGGCCGAGTAAAGTGCTTTCGCACTGTCATAATTATAAGAAAGCATACCCGCCGAGGTTTTTTCACCCGAAATAACACCCGGGAAAAGGGAAGCGGCGGCGGAATAGCCCGGCTTTAAATCGGCTGAATATACCTGCTCGCCTATAAGCATGGCAAGGCTTTTACGCAGATTTTCCGAAAGGTAGGAATCCATAGTCATAACCCAGCATATATTCTGATAATCGGTTTTTTTAAGCCCTGCCGATTCAGCGCCTCTTGACAGCGCGGAATCTATAAAGGTTATATCCACATTGTTATCCAGCAGCCGCTCATAGGGTGTTTTATCCTTTGCGCGGGTTATATAAACCGCAGCGTTTTTGGCTTTAAAGGTGCCCTTGTAGTTATCAAAGGAATAAAGCCGTATTCCGAAAGAGTCCTCGCCGTCGTTCCAGCGCCCGAGTCTGTAGCTGCCGCAGGATATAACGGTATCAAGCGTCAGCCCGTATTTGCCGCCCAATTCATTGAAAAACTTTTCATTGCAGGGCATAGCAACGCTTGTGGTAAGGCTTTCTTCAAAGTTAGGGTCATCATAAGACAGCTCAATTACAACCGTGTGCTCGTCGGGAGCGGATATGCCGAGGGTATCGGCGCTTTTTTTGCCGTTATAAATATCCTGCGCGTTTTTCACTGCGAAAAGCCGTGAGGCATAGGGTGCGGCGGTTACGGGAGTTACCGCGCGGCGCAG
>OIYS01001118.1_pt1 | contig 14863 bp, 10 predicted proteins | sample 1588271 | NCBI WGS metagenome assembly OIYS01 (sample SAMN03283286) | human gut metagenome | biome: human-associated habitat; material: feces | host: Homo sapiens | place: Peru | collected 2012
TATATCATCTTTTTCTTTTTTTAGGGCTTCTTTTTCAATTTCTAGTTGCATAATTTTTCTTGTTAAGGCATCTAGAGAAGAAGGAACTGATTCCATTTGAACTTTAATGGTTGCACAAGCCTCATCAACTAAGTCAATGGCTTTATCAGGTAAGAATCTATTAGTTATATATCTATCAGATAGGTAAGCTGCTGAAACAAGAGCTTTATCTTTGATAGTAACACCATGGAATACTTCTAATCTTGGTTTTAAACCTCTTAAGATAGTAATAGTATCCATAACAGTAGGTTCACTTACTAATACTTTTTGGAATCTTCTTTCTAGAGCACCATCTTTTTCGATATATTTACGATATTCATTTAATGTTGTAGCACCAATACAGTGAATTTCACCACGGGCTAACATAGGTTTTAAGATATTACCGGCATCCATAGCACCTTCCATACCAGTACCAACAATCATATGAATTTCATCGATAAACATAATTATATTACCATCAGACTCTTTAACTTTTTTAAGAACAGCTTTAAGTCTTTCTTCAAATTCACCACGATATTTAGCACCGGCTATTAAAGCGGCCATATCAAGTTCCCAAATAGTTTTATCTTTTAGACTATTAGGAACATCACCTTTAATAATTCTTTGCGCTAGTCCTTCAACAATAGCAGTTTTACCAACACCTGGTTCCCCAATTAAAACGGGGTTATTTTTAGTTTTTCTAGATAATATTCTAGTAATACTTCTTATTTCTTCATCACGACCAATGACAGGATCTGTTTTACCATCTTTGGCTGACTTAGTAATATCACGTCCATATTTTTCTAGAACATTCTCTAAATTTTCTTGATACTCATTATTCATTTTTATCACCTTTCTTTCATACAGTAATAATTATACCACTATTTTAGCAATTGTCAAGATAGATTGCTAAAATAGTATATACAAAAAAGAAGAAATAATTATTCTTCCTTAATATAATTTTACTAATTTATATTTTTTACTAGATAATGGTGGGTTAGGATTATATTTAGGGTTAACATAACCATTATTATATTTTCTTATATATTCAGCAACTTCTTTTATAGTAAGATATTTTTTATTAGTATCAATAGGAGTACTTTCAACAACAATTGGTAAGTTTTCTGTTTGAATAGAAGTAATAATACTTTCTTTGTCAAAAAACTTTTCATTAGTTATAGCATCTCTATATTCACATCCTTTAAATAAAGAACTAGTTCTATATGCTAGAATATAGTAGTAACTATCTATTTCACAAGTGAATTGGCAATAACCATTTAAAACACTTGGAGATAATTGTCTATTAATAATAGTAGCACTACATATCTTACATAGATGTAAATCCTTAGTTGTTATTTGTTTATTCATTATATCTGATTTTCCTTTCTGCTAGATAATTATATTACTTTTAAAGAAATAGTCAATACTTTATATGCTATTATTTAGCAGAATATTTTTTTATTTTAAATTAATGTTTTATATGTAAAAGTTAATGACAAATTGATAAAGTTGTGGTATTATTAATCTATAGTAAAAATAAACAAGCGGTGATGTATTTGCCTCAAGTAAGATATTTGTTGATTATTATTTTGTATATTTTAATTCGCAAATAAGTAGAAAGGAGCTAATAATTATGGATATAATGCTAAATGGTGTTAACTCTAAGTTTACTTGGGGGGGGGGCAAAATAATACGTTTGTTTGTTTAAATAATAAATACTATGACAGTAGAGTTTAAGAGATTAGACTCTTTTTGTCATAGTATTTTTTCTATAGAAAGGGTGTACGTTTATGAATAACAAGAAATTATATATAACTTTATTTACTATATCAATAATATTTTTAGGTATAGGAAGTACATTTGCATTTTTAACTACTAATGCAACTGCTACTAACATTACCCAAATTAAATCTGGTAATTTAACAATGACAATAGATGGAGGAGGTAATGCTAATGTATCATTTATGCCAGCTAAATGTACTAGTGATTATGCTATTAAAAAGAAAATAGTAGCAACTGCTACTAATACTTCTGGTGGTAAAGTATCATTTAGTATAGGTATAAATGCTACAACACTAGGTAATGATTTCAAAAGAGACACTATGAAATATGCTTTAACAACTGAAGAAAACAGTTGTACTAATGGATTAATTTCTAGTGGTAACTTTAAAGATGCAATTGTAGGTAGTGATATATGGATAGTTAAAAATGATTATGATAATATAACTAAATCTGGTAATACTTATACTAAGACATATTATTTATATATTTGGTTAGATGAATTTGAAACACAAAATTTAACTGGTAATATATCAGTTAAAATGATAGGATCATCTAGTAATAATCCTAACTTAACTACTGAAACAACCATAGATGAATCAGGATTATATTATGAAATAAAAAGTCATGCTGATACTACTACTCAAATAGACTTTAGTCAAACATCAGAACAAAGTAATACTAATGGTATATATATGACAACAAATACAGAAAGTGGTAAACCAGTATATTATTACCGAGGAAATGTAGATAATAACTATGTATTATTTGCCAATAAATGTTGGAGAATAATAAGAACAACAGAAACAGGCGGAGTTAAACTTATATTAGACCAAGGTAGTTGCAATAGAAATACAGATCCAAGCCAAGTAAGTTATAAACCTTCCTCTAACTCAAATACCATAGTTAAGCCACTTAATACGATTAAAAAATTATCAAAAGATCCAGGTGGAAGATTGGGATTTTCTTCTTTTAACGAAAATTATGATTCACCGGCTTATGTAGGATATATGTATGGTGCAGTATATATACCAGAATATATAGAAGATATAACAACTCTAACGGGTTCAATTGTATTTGGTAATGATATAACATATAATACAAGTACTAAAACATATACCTTAAAAGATACATATACTTTAACAAATCCAAGTAATTGGAGTAGTGAATATTCAACAATTGCTAGTAAATATCACTATACTTGCTTTACTTCAAGTAATAGTTGTACTAATGTTAATTATATTGGGGCAATAATGAATAAAGTTCTCTCATATTTTACTTTAACTAATGGCAAAGACCATTTAGACATATTAAAAGAAATGCTTGATAATTCAACTAATGAAAATAGTTCAACAATAAAAACAATAATTGACGACTGGTATGCAAACTATATGGTTAATTATACTTCATATTTAGAAGATACCGTATTTTGTAATGATCGAAGTTATGATGAATATTTAAGTTCCAGTGGTTGGAGTAAAGATCATAGTAATGATTATAATTCTGAAGGCATGCCACCAATGCTAGTATTTAATGGTATCAATAGACTTTTAATAACAGGAACAAATCCAACTTTAGTATGTAAAAATAAAAATGATAAATTCACAGTAAGTACCGGTATTGGTAATGGTGATTTAACATATCCAGTTGGCTTACTAACCGTAGATGAAATAGTGTATGCAGGTGCTAATGCTAATGGCAGTAATGATACATTTTACTTAAATAAAGGAAGTGATTATTGGTCTTTGTCCCCGTATGGCTTCACTGATGGCCATGCTTTCGAGTTCACCTTGTACTCCGCTGGGACCTTGAACGTCGACTACGTCCGCAGTGGGCGCGGGGTGCATTCTGTCGTTTCACTCAAACCAGGAATACCTATTTCAGGCGGTGATGGGACAGCAGACTCACCTTATGTAATAGGAATTACTACGAATAGTAGTAGTGGGGAAAGCAGTGGAGAGCCAAAATAGGTTATTCCTTACTTTTGACTTGATAATGTGCCTTGAAAACCCTTTCAAGGGAAAAAAATTTTTTGATGATAGTAAAACTTGGATGTAAGTGATAAACATCAGAAAAGGCTCGGCGACTGAAGAAATGAAGGAGCCGGTTAATAATATTAATTATGGGTTAATCTATATTAATAGTTTATATATATTAACTTAGGATCTTACCGTTAGGTTGTAGCCATCTCTTTGCTTTGAGTTGGTCTTTGTCTCCGTATAACTTCAATGATGGCAATGCTAACGAGTTCAACTTGAACTCAGATGGGAACTTGAACGACGACAACGTCAACAATGGGAACGGGGTGCGTTCTGTATTTTCACTATTTTTGTACGTTTAATCTGGCAAAATTCATAACAATTATATTTAGTTGCTATGGTAGAATTTTGCCATTATTATGTGAAAAAGGTAGATTCTATGGGCTATTAAGTCCTAAAAAGATTGTAGACAATCTATATTAGTAAGTAATTAGTGGTGAACACTAATATAGATTAAGCTACAAATTGAGGAGATAATAATAAATGAAGATATAAAAGTAGATACTAACTTTAATCTATATAATAAAATATTAGATTATAGTAAATATGTTAGAACAAATATATTGATTACTATTCCTATAATACATCGCGATGTAAAAATACATCTGGCTGATGAAATATATAATTTATCTAAACTTCTTTTCTTAGCAGTTTATAATAAAGGTAATGTTAGAATGAAGTATTTAATTGAAATACAAGCAACATTATCTTGCATTGATATGTTGTCTACTATTATTATTGATTTAAAGTGTTGTCCATATAATAAAGTAAAAGTATCTTTAAAAAAACTTGAGGAAGTAAAAAATATTATTTATGCATGGATTATAAATGGGAAAAAAGTTAAGTAAAAATATTTATTATGGTAATATAACATATGAAAATATGCTTAAGATTTGGTATATAGTTCGTAAAACTTGTAATAGTAGAGAAAATATATTTTATTATTCTTTTAATATAAATATTAATTTAATTACTATATGCAATAAATTATATAATAAAACATATATTCCAAGTAAGTTTAAAACATTTTTAATATTTGAACCTAAACCTAGATTAATTATGAATCAAACAATTACTGATAAAATAGTTAATCATTTTGTTGCCAATTATTATTTAATTCCATATTTAGAAAAGTCCTTAATTGATGGAAATATTGCTACTAGAAAGAATAAAGGTAGTAGTTATGGTATTAAGTTATTAAAGAAATATTTTAATAAAATATTAATGAATAAAAAAGAAGTATATTGTTTAAAAATAGATGTATCTAAATATTTTTATAATATTGATCATGAAATATTATTAAATAAGATTAGCAAGAAGATAATGGATAAAGATGTTTTAGAGTTAATTAATAAAATTATTAGTGAGACTAATAATGATTATATAAATAATTATATTAGTTATGTTAATATTAAATATAATTTAGATATTCCATATTATAAAGATAATAAAGGATTAAGTATAGGAGCAGAGACAAGTCAATTCTTTGCTATTTTTTATTTAAATGATTTAGATCATTATATTAAAGAAAAGCTTAAGTGTAAGTATTATATTAGATATATGGATGATTTAGTTATACTAGATGATAATAAAGATAATCTTATTAAAGTATTTAATAGTATTAAGATAGAACTAAATAAATTAAAGCTAGAAGTTAATAATAAAAGTAATATATATAAGTGCAGTAATTCATTTAAGTTTTTAGGATATAAATGGCAAGTAATTAATAATAAGTTAGTTATTAGTAGTAATAATAAAACTTATTATAGAATAAGAAGAAGATTAATTAAATTAGAGAATAGTGATTATTTAAAATATATAAAATCAAAGGGGAGTTATTGTGGTTATTTTAAAGTAATTAATAAAGAATATGGAGGTGTATTTAAGATTAAAACAATAGATTTATATAATATTTATAAAGGTAAGTATAGTGATACTATTATTTTTATAAAAGAAGGATTATTTTATAAAACTTTAGGAGAAGATGCTAAAATTATTTGGCATTTATTTAATTATAAGTATGTAAAAGATACAGTTTCTTTTGGTATGGTACCATATAATAATGTTATTATGAAATTAAATGAATTAGATATATCTTATGTAGTAGTTGATAAAAATGAAGAGATTATTAGTAATATAAAGAGTAATAATACTTATTCTTTATACTTAGAAATTGCTAATAGACATTTTAATAAATATATTAAGATAAATAATATTCATCAGTTATTAGATAGTGTTTTAAAAGATGAAAATAATTATGATAGAGTGTATGGTTATTTATTAGAAATTGCAAATTTTTGAAAAAAATGTTGAAAAAGTGTTGACAAGCGTTCCTAGAAATGATATTATATAGTTGCTTAGATAAAAGGTAGTAAGAAAAGTCAATGTTATGTATTTTCTATTTGAATATAGATATACGGATTAGTTATTGCAGATATGTCATTATTAGTTTTTACTAATTTAATGTTGTTTGAATAACTAGCAAATAATAAACTATCTTAAGTTATCTTATTGCAAATGATGTTCTTTTGAGATAAAAGAATTCTTATCGGCACTAAGCATAAACAATTGTTATGGAGAAAGGAAAACTCCAAGGATAAGAAACTGGGCTAAATACTGATAATATTTAGTTAAGTTATATTATATATTTATTGTTTATTTATTATTAAGTTGCATAATATATTAAAAAATATATTAATTAAGTTAATAAATTAAATATTTATTCTTATCGCTCTATTATACTTTGGTTATAATGCTTAATAGATATTATTCAATGATATGTTTTATAACGTTTACAGTTATTTAGAGAAACTCGAATCAAGTTGTTTTATCAGAGCAATTTGATTTTTGTTTTATATGGATATAAAGTGTTAGTAGTAATAAAATAACTATTAGCACTTTTTTGACTTTTAATGATTGTTTTGCTATAATTTATTTAATAGATAAATGTGTGGAGGAATTGTTTTGAAGAAAAGTATTAAAGATTATGATATAAAAAGTAAAAGAGTGATTATTAGATGTGATTTTAATGTACCTATTTTAGATAATAAGATATTAGATGATACTAGAATTAAAGCTAGTTTAGAGACTATTAATTATGCTAGAGATCATGGGGCAAAAGTTATTTTAATGTCTCATTTGGGTAAAGTTAAGACAGAAGAAGATAAGTGTAATAATAGTTTATTAATTGTTAGTGCAAGACTTAGTGAATTACTCGGAACAAGGGTTAAGTTTTCAGCAGAAACCAGAGGACCTTTATTAGAGACTCTAGTTAATAATTTAAAAGATGGAGAAGTATTACTTATTGAAAATACTAGATTTGAAGATATAGATTCTAAGAAAGAGAGTAGTTGTGATATAGAACTATCTAAATATTGGGCTAGTTTGGGAGATATATTTATTGATGATGCTTATGCTATGGTACATAGATGTCATGCTTCTAATGTAGGTATTGCTAGATATTTAGATAATGGATTAGGGTTCTTAGTGGAAGAAGAAGTTAATAAATTAGATAGTTTTATGAGCGATAACAGTCATCCTTTAGTAGTTATCATGGGTGGTAAAAAAGTTGAAGATAAGATAGGTGTTATTGAAAATTTAATTACTAAATGTGATAAATTATTAGTGGGAGGTGGAATGTGTTTCACGTTCTTAAAAGCTATGGGTTATAACGTTGGTAAATCAATAGTAGATGATAATAATATAGAGTTTTGTAAGAGAATGTTAAATCAATATGGTGATAAGATAGTTCTTCCAGTTGATATAATTACGGATAAAGGTGCCAGAAAAGATAGTGATATTAAAGATGATGAATGTGGTTATGATATTGGAAATGAGACTATAAAGATATTTAGTGATATATTAAAAGATGCCAAGAGATGTATTATTAATGGCCCAATGGGAGTATATGAAGATAAGAAATATAGTAATGGTACTAAGAAGATATATACAGTATTAAAAGATAATAAGGTTAAGACTTTAGTTGGTGGTGGTGATAGTGCTAGTTCAGTTAATAATTTAGGTTTTAAGGGAGTATTTTATCATGTATCTACTGGTGGAGGGGCAACACTTGACTATTTAAGTGGCAAGACTTTGCCGGGAATCTATGTAATTATGGAGAAGTAAAATGAGAATAGGTTTGTTTACAGATACTTATTGTCCACAAATTAATGGAGTGGCAACTAGTGTTAATATGTTAAAAAAGGGATTAGAAAAGAAGGGCAATATAGTTTACTTAGTGACAGTTAATCCAGATAAGTATGAATATTCTATCGAAGATAATGGTAAAGTTCTAAGACTTCCGGGAGTACCTATTAAGATATATGATTATAAGCTCGCTAGTGTTTATCCTTTAAAGGCTATTAATATAATTAAGAAGTGGAGGTTAGACGTAATTCATTCACATACGGAGTTTGGAGTAGGTACTTTTGCAAGAATTATTGCCACACAGTTTGGAATACCTTTGGTGCATACTTATCATACGATGTATGAAGATTATGTTCATTATATAACACATGGTTATTTTAATTGGTCTAGTAAGAAGATTGTGGAGTATTTAACATTATTCTATTGTGATAAAACTAATACGGAGTTAATTGTGCCGACAGTTAAGGCTTGTAATTTATTTAAAGAGAAGTATCATGTCGATAGAGATGTTTATGTAATTCCAACAGGTATTGATACAGATAGGTTTAATAGAGAAAATAACAAGAAGTTTAATAAGAAGAGTGCAAGAGAGAATCTTAATTTAAAGATGGATGACTTTGTTATATTGACAGTAGGAAGAATTGCTCAAGAAAAGAATATTACTTTTATTATTGATAATATGAAGAAAATTGTCAAGAAATGTCCCAAGGCTAAGTTATTGATAGTTGGTGATGGACCGGACTTTGATAAGTGTAAGAAGTTAATTAGTAAGTATAAGATAGATAATAATGTTATTATGACGGGTAAAGTTCCATATGATAAGATAGTTGATTATTATTTATTAGCGGATATTTTTGTGACGGCTTCGACAACCGAGACCCAAGGTCTTACAGTAATTGAGGCAATGGCGGCATCTTTACCGGTAGTATGTATTAATGATGAGAGTTTCTTAAATGTAGTTATTGATGATATTAATGGTAAGATATTTAGTGGTAGTAGTGAATATATAAAAGATGTTTGTATGATTTATAATGATCGCAAATTATTAGAAAGACTTAGTAGACAAGCTAAGGTATCAACAGAAATGTATTCAATTAAATATTTTGCTTCTAAAGTAGAAGATGTTTATAGAATTGCCATTAAAAATTATCATAGAAATTTAATACCAATGGTTGATAAAATAAAAAGTATGTTTGGAGGAAGAAATAAGTAATGAATAAGATAGTAGTATTAAATCATAAAATGAATTTATTATATAGTGATATTTATGATTATATAGATAAGTTAAACAATATAGAAACAAAAGAAGATATTATAGTGGCTCCTAGTGATTTATATTTAATAGAGTTTACTAATACGTGTAATTGGGGAGTGGCTAGTCAAAATGTATATTATGAAGAAAAAGGTGGATATACAGGAGAAATATCAACATTACAATTAAAAGATATTGGAGTAGAATATAGTATTGTTGGTCATAGTGATCGTCGAAAGTATTTTTCTGAAACAGTAGAGGATATTAATTTAAAGGTAAAGTCTTTATTAGATAGTAATATCATTCCAATATTATGTTTTGGAGAAAAAGATGAAGATGATGATGTCGATACTGTTATTAGTGAACTTAAAGAAATGTTAGAGGGCATAGATAATATTAGTTTTATAATGTTTGCTTATGAACCAACATATATGATAGGTAGTAAGAAAGAAGTAGATGTTGACAAATATAGTCATATGATAAGTGATATTAAAGCTTATTTAACTAATAATTATCAAGGTAATGTAAATATGCTTTATGGGGGAAATGTTAATAAAGATAATGTATATGATATAATTAATGATGATAATATAGATGGTGTGATGATTGGAAAATTATCTAGTGATATAGGTAATGTTATAGAACTGTTTAAGAATATTGATAGAGAAGTACAATAAAGCTTCTCTATTTTTATTTAATTAGTGTTTATTCGACAATTTTTTTAAAAATAATCTTGTATAATGGAGTAGTAAATTAAGAGAGGAATTGATAATATGGATAAAATTAAAGTTTTAATGATTGATGATAATGTTAGTTTAGTAGATATGGTTCGTGAATACTTTTCAGATCATAAAAGAATAGAGATAGTTGATTGTGCTTATGATGGTGAAGAAGGCCTTAATAAGATAGTTAATAGTGGTGATAGTTATGATTTAGTACTTCTTGATTTAATTATGCCAAAGAAAGATGGATTATATGTTTTAGAGGAATTAAAGAAAAATAATATAGTTAAAAATATTATAGTAGAGACTTCTTATAATGAACCTAAAGTTATTAGAAAGGTTAGTGAATATGGAGTTAATTATTATATTTTAAAACCTTTTGAACTTGTTGATTTAGAGAGTAAGATCTTAGATATATTTGAATATGTTAATAGTAAGAGTATTAATTTGTATCATAGTAATTTACAAATATCTATTACTAAGATGCTTCATGAATTAGGAATGCCTTCACATATTAAGGGCTATCAATATATTAGAGAAGGTACTAATATGATATATAATAATCCAGATATAATAGGTGGTATTACTAAAGAGCTATATCCCGATATAGCCTCTAAATATGATACAACAGTATCTAGAGTAGAAAGAGCAATAAGACACGCAATTGAAGTTAGTTGGAATAGAGGAGACTTGGATTATATGGAAGAATTATTTGGTCATAGTGTGGATATTGATAAAGCTAAGCCAACTAATTCGGAGTTTATAGTAACAGTAGCGGATAAGTTAAGATTAGAGTTTGCTAATCAAAAATAAAACAATTAGTAGTTTTAGTTGTTTTTTTTATTATATTTTGGTAGAATTATTGTATAAAGTAGGGAATGGTTATGGAGAAGAAAAATTATTTATTAAATGTAATAGAGTATATAACTTTAATAATATTATTTATGCTAGGAGATAGCACTAAGTTATTTACTTTTACTTTATGTTATTTGTTTTATAAAGTATTAAGTAGTGTATATAATAATATTGATATTAAAGATAGTATTTTAAGGTATAAGAATAAAGATAGTGCTTTTAAAAATAAGGGTTATATATATAGTATTATTTTAGTATTAATATATGGAATATTTGGATTAGGAATATCTATCTTACTAAGTATATTAATAGATAAGGTATTTAGTATAGATAAGATAGTTATTCCTTTAATGATTACTAGTATAGTGGTTATTTTTAAACCAATATTAAATATTACTTATAGTTTATTGCAGATATATAATAAAAAGAAATTAGCTAATTCAATTCATTATATATATTATGGTATAGATAGTGTATTAACAATTATTATTTATTTAATTATTAATAAAATGAAGATAGTTAGTTATCTATTTACTAGTATATTATTTATACCTAAAGTAATTAGTTTATTTATTATTATTAGTTTATGTATGATGATATGTTTTAGGAAGAATGGTAAAAATAAATATAAGTTATCAGAACTTAGAGGAGTAGTAAAAGACTTTAATAAGTCATTAACAGTAGTAGATAGTACTAAATATGGATACTTTTATATTAGTTTTATTATATTATATATTGTTTTAGTTAATAGATATGGGTATAAGATAGATGAAGTATATAATACTTTAGTTATAGGGTATTTAGGATGTTTAAACTTAGTATTATTATTCTGTGATAGTATAAAGTATTTTACGAATAAAGTATGCAATGAATATAGTTTTGGTCGGAAGATAGTTTATTTATTAGATAAGTGTATACCATTAGTTATTTTTATAATAGTTATATCTAAGTATATTTATATGTTTTTATTTGGTAATACTGATGGATATGGAATACTAATGAGTTTTAGTTTGTTAGTGCTATTTATTTTGTTTTATGATATAATAGCAATAGAATATCTAAAGATAAGAGAAAATATTGGTAAATATTTATTAATTGGAATATTAGTAATGGCTATTACGATAGTACCTTTAATTGATTCATTTTATAGAATGGGTTATAATTTAATTAATGGTAGTGTGATAGCAATTATTATTGGAATATGTGTTACTTTAATTATGTTAATGTTAAAAATTAAGGTAATAGATAGAGAGATAGTTAATAGATATTTTGAGAAGTTTATAATGATTATATATCAAAATATTATATTAAGTTTTATATTAGTTATTTTACAATTAGTAATTAATTTTAATAGTAGTAGAATGTTTTCTTTAATAGTTATAGTTATATATATAGGAATAATGATAGGATATTTTAGAATTAAGAAAAGGGGTATAAATAATGGATGAAGTATATATTTTTGGACATAGGAATCCTGATACAGATAGTATTTCAGCATCAATTACATTAACTTATTTAAAGCAAAGATTAGGGATGAATGCTAAAGCAGTAGCACTTAGTTCACTTAATAATGAGACTTTGTTTGTACTTAATTATTTTAAGGTTAAAGAACCTGATTTTATTAATGATGTTAAGGTGAGAATTAAGAACTTAGATTATTTAAAAGGACATATGATTAGTAAGAATAATACATTATATGATTCTTATAAGTTGATGCTTGCTAATAAGGTTAATAAGATACCGGTTATTGATGATAATAGGAGATTATTAGGAATAGTAGGTCTTAGAGATATAGTAGAGGTTATGACTAATAGTAATAATCTAGATACTACTTATGATAATATTGTTAAGGTATTAAATGGTACTGATGTTAAGAAAGATAATGACATAGTTAAAGGTATAGTTAGTGTAGATGAAGTATCTGATATAATTATTACTAATAATGATAAAGTATTTGTTAATGGTCTTAATAGTAATGCTAAATTAATTATTGTATCTAGTGATTATAAGTTATCAAATGACTATTTATTTGGTAATACTAGTATTATTAAGTCAGGTTATAATTTATATGATACTATTAGGTTAGTAAGTTTATCTAATCAAATAAAAGATTTAAGTATAGATAAAGATTATATTGTTGCTCGTGAAGAAGATGCTATTAGTAGTTTTACTAGTATGTCTGCAAAAAGCAAAACTACTTTTTATCCGGTAGTGGATAGAAAGGGTAGATGTTTAGGTTTAATTAAGCATTCGATGATATTTGATACTTTAAAACAGAAAGTAATATTAGTTGATCATAATTCTAAAGAGCAAAGTGCAGTTGGATTAGAAGAAGCGGATATTATTGAGATAGTTGATCATCATAATTTATCAGTTAATAGTACTGCTAAACCAATTAGTTTTAGAAATATTCCGGTTGGTAGTACTTGTACAATAATATATAAAATGTTTTTGGAGAATAAAGTTACTATTCCTAAATGGGTAGCAGGTTTATTACTTTCCGGTATTATATCTGATACGTTATTGTTGAATTCTCCAACGACTACTAAAGAAGATAGAAAGATAGTTAAAGAACTTGCTAAGATTGCTAAAGTTAATTATAAAGAATATGGTTTTGAAATGCTAAAAGCTGGTACTTCATTAGAAGGTAAGACTAAAGAACAAGTACTATATAATGACTTTAAGAAATATAATTTAGAAGATGATAAGATAGGCTTAGGGCAAATATTTACTACTAATATTAATGAGATAAATGATGAAAAAGATGAATATATAAAATTATTAAATAGTGTATGTGAAAATAGTGATTATTTATTTGTATGTTTATTTGTTACTGATATTATTAAAAATGGTACTTATGTATATTATAGTGATGGTGCTGAAGGAGTATTAGAAAATGCTTTTGATACAAAAATGTATGAAGGAGTATATTTACCGGATGTAGTATCAAGAAAGATGCAGATTTTACCTAGTATATTAGCAGTTAGTAATTATTAATAGATGTTGTAATTAAGTTTACAGCATCTTTTTTATGTAAAAATGCTTGATTTTCATTTTCAAATATATTAAGATGTAAAAATATTGTAATTATAAATCTTATAACATATAATTTAGTATTATTTAGTTAATATTTTTCTTGTATTTAGTTTAGTTATTAGTTATAATATTTAAAGAAAGAGGTGTTATATATGAAGATATTATCAGTTAATGCAGGTAGTTCTTCTTTAAAGTTTCAAGCTTTTGAAATGCCTGAAGAAGAAGTATTAATATCTGGTGTATTTGAAAAAATTGGTTTAGATGATAGTTTTTATACTATTAAATTTAATGGAGAAAAAATTAGAAAAGAAGTAGAACTTAAAAATCATGATAAGGCTTTTAAGATACTTATGGATGAATTACTAGAGTATGGTGTTGTGGAAAGTTTAGATGAGATTAAGGGTATTGGACATAGAGTTGTTCAAGGGGGTTCTTATTTTGATGAATCAGTAATTGTTGATGATGATGTACTTAGTAAGATAGATGAACTTAGTTCTTTAGCTCCTTTACATAATCCTGCTCATATAGTTGGTATTAAGGCTGCGATGAAGGCTGCTCCTAATGCGGTTGAGGCTGTTGTATTTGATACAGCATTTCATCAAACAATGGCTGAAGAGAATTATTTATATGCTTTACCATATGAATGGTGTGATGAATATAAAATTAGAAAATATGGTGCTCATGGTACTAGTCATAAGTATGTATCTTTAAGAATGAATGAGATACTTGGTAGATATAATACTAAGTTAATTACTTGTCATATTGGTAATGGTGCTAGTATATCAGCTGTTAAAGATGGTAAGTGTATTAATACATCTATGGGTCTTACTCCTAATGCTGGTTTAATTATGGGTTCTAGATGTGGTGATATAGATGCTACTATTGTTCCATATATGATGAAGAAGTTAAATTTAACTCCTGAAGAAATGGATACTATATTAAATAAAAAGAGTGGATTATTAGGTATTAGTGGTGTTAGTAGTGATTCTAGAGATATCGAAGATGGTATTATTAAA
>OIYS01001119.1_pt1 | contig 14859 bp, 17 predicted proteins | sample 1588271 | NCBI WGS metagenome assembly OIYS01 (sample SAMN03283286) | human gut metagenome | biome: human-associated habitat; material: feces | host: Homo sapiens | place: Peru | collected 2012
GCGGCCGCTTCCATCATGACTAACGTCAGCATCACGCGCCTGCCCATCACCAGCATGACTCTGAGAATACTGGTCGACGGAAAAGAGACGATCGGTACGGAGATCGAAACGGCTGTGCAGTTTAAGGCAAACTGCGGGTCGGGTGCAGCTGCGACTGTGGTGTTCTATCTGCAAAAGGAAGGCAGCGAGACGCCTACCAAGCTGGACATTTGTTGACCTGACGCTGACGCTGGTGAAGAACGGCGTGGAGACGACCCTGCCGGAGAGCGGCACGGTGCTGGAGATCATCCTGTCCTGCGATACCAACCGGAAGCTGGTCATCGCACGTCAGGAAACGGATGAGAACGGCGAGCTGATCGTGAAGGAGCTGACCGAGTCCGACACCGGCGCGGAGGGCACTTATTACATCGACAAGGCGAATAAGCGCATCCACCTCTTTGTCAATCAGCTTTCCACTTATGCCATCGGCTACTACGCCACGACAAGCTCTGGCGGTTCCGGCAGTACGGACGCCAGCGGCACGACGCCCGACGGCGTCAAGTCCGCCAACACCGGCGATATCGGCCTGCTGCCCTACGCGGTCATGGCGCTGAGCGCCTGCACCGATTATGACAAACGACTAATTGATAATATCAAGGATACTATTGATTCCTTTTCTTTGAGCCTTAGCAAACCGATAGACATCAGAAGGATAAGACCCGACCGTTATAAGTAAAGCAACGGTTTCACTTTCTGGAATACCTAACACTTGGCGTATTTTTTTGTCATTGTCTGGTTCAGAGCCCCAAATAATTGGACATGTAGCTAGACCGTAATAATGCAACGCATACAGTAAGTTCATAGAAAAAATACCGCAGTCGACATAAACCGTATTGCGTTCGTATTCAGAGGTATATGATCCCAAAGTACCAGCAACAGCAAGAATAGCCTGTGGGTGTCCGAAGCCCTTGATTCCTCCGTGAAAGGACATGATCTTTTCAATTTTTTCAGCATTTATACAGGCAAAAACGTGTGCTGATTGTCTATTGCAGGCACTTGGCGCCGTTTGAGCTAAAGATACTGCTTTTTTTATTGTTTCAATTTGTACAGGTGTTGAACCGTAGTAGCGCAGACTATGACGGCTTTTGGCAAAATCAAAAAAGGTAAGATCAGAAAAATCACATGACGAATCAGAAGAAACGCCTACAAAATCGTTAGCTTGCACGTCTCTAAAATGGGATGGGATAAAATCAAGATTAAAATCCGGACAGGAATTTCTTTGAAAGGAGATATAGGCATGAAGTGCCCCAAAAACAAGTGCGTCAATCTCCCTTGCGTTTTGGCGGTTTTCAAAGCTGCAATAGCTGCCATATTTCTGCAATAGCGCCTCGATTTTTTCACGGCCAAAGCCTGGGCGGACAGAGGGAAGAGACAGTGCTTTTTCAATGGAGTGGATCAACAAGCGGATTTCTGCTTCTGTTTGCACCTCGTCTGAATTTCGATTCATACTGGAATAGCGAAAGTAGCGTTCCATATCGTACTGAAACAGAAAATTTAAATATCTGCTTTTGCCGTATTTTGTATGACTCCTCAGATATTTTTTTAAGCTGTTTAGCATGTCAACACCCCTTTCAGCTGTTCTAAAGAGTGTGAGCGGGCTTTCTGTAATTTCTCTTCAAAATCATCTATGGGGAAATCAGAATCCATTACAGCGTCAAACTTCTCTTGTGAGATCGTTGTTTCAATTAACTTTTCGCCAGCTCCAAATCTACAGACGACGTCCGCGACCTTGTTTCGCGTAGGATAAATGCAGCATTTTTTATGATTCAGCATTGTGAAAATTGCACCATGAAAAGTCGAGGTAAATATACATTCTGCGTTCTCAACCAGATAGTCAAATTCAAACGCGCTGCATGAGATAGTCTGATCACACCAGTAATGCCAGAAGAATGCCGATATTACGGATAATCCGTGTGCTTTTGCGTAAGTTTTTATTCGCTGCTGAAGAAGCTCGTCAACTCCATAGCTGTAAACTAATAAATACTTTTGTTTCGGCAGCTTACATTGTGAAGTGAACACTTCTTTTGACACCAGAAGCGTGGGATCGCAGACAATATCTGAAGGCTGCCCAGTGAAGCCTTGAACAAGCGTTTGTGTATGAGAATCTCTCGTAAGAATTGACTTAAAGCTTCTGATGCCCAAAGCGATATCGCTGTTTTTCAAAAGCGTTGCTTCGTTCATTTCGCCCATGCTGACAGCATAAGCAACCTTGGGGATTTGAGAGATATTTGTACCGAAAAAAAGGGGATCTTTAAAATAAGGATTATCCATGTTCCAAATCTCGTCGCTACCAAAAATCAGCAAGTCAATATCTGCTGAATATAGCGCGTCTTGAGACAGAAGCTGAATTTTATTCAGCGCGGTCTTATAATTGATGCACCTTTTTAATCGCAGGAAAAAAGAACGCTTGGGATTTAATTGCAGTGCGCATCTTGCGATGGTTTTCCGGTATGATTCTTTTTCTATGAAGACTACTTCATGCCCTAATTGCTGCAACACAGACTTCATTGAAAATGCCTGAAGAAAGGAACCTATATTTGTTACGGCATCATAAACTGTAATTATTCCGATTTTCATGTGTAATCATCCTATAAACTAATTGTCACTAAGCTGCCTGTTTATTATATAGGTATACAGTCTATCAATGATCTTCTGATCGACATCTACGCTGAACTTCCTTGCAAACAGCTTCTCTGAACTAACGAGTATATCCCAGTCATCGGATGTAAAAATGTGCGGATTGTTTCCGTTTGGACTGCGGCTCCAGTCAACAAGGCGAAGGTCATTATTGCATATTTCCAGTCCGCATCCTGAAAGAAATGTTTGCTTATATACCTCATCTGAGCAAAGACTGAACTTGGTGAACTTGAGAATTTCTTTCTCTTTTTGAAGTAGTATTTCAACGGCGTTCTGAGTCAGGTCACACCAATTGTGGCCTTTCATTACTACGATGCTTTGATTTTTCAACCGGTCAATTTTTAATAGGTTTTGGCAGAGGCTTGCATATGCTGAAAGCTTGGAAAGAATCTTGTTTTCGGGGGGGGGGAAAAATGATATCTGGATACTCTCATAATATCCCAGGAAGATGGCTTTGATTTGGAGTAAAGGTACTCACAATGCTTTCCCGCGAAGAACCGGTGGATTTCAGACTGTGTCTTAAGCGGCAGATCAACTCCGGAAAGCAAATGGTAATATTGATATGGGCCGTTACGAAAGGCTTCTCTATAGAGAAGCAGCTCGGTAATGACCTGGCTCTGGGCGCCCCAACGTACATCTATACGTTCTGCGGAATATATAACGGTGGCCTTTTTACATAAGCTTCTATAGTAGGCAAAATCAAATCCCGAGACTTTCTTATCAATATGAACATAGATATCATTTCTTGGATCGTCTAAAAGAATCAGAAGCTTTTCAAGAATATAAAAGTTGTTGTGTGCCATAATGAGGTAAGCATGTTTTTCATACGACATAAAGCGTGAACATCCTTTCCCAGCTTAACAGTGATTGGATTATAGAAGTTTGATAAAAGGCAGTTGGATATCGCCCCAATCGTATGGCTTCCACATTATCGACTGACTACTCTTTCCTTGTACTTTGGTTAATGTCAACCCGGAAACATGATCCAGATCGGTTTTTTGTCCATATTCGTTTCGGCAAAACGGAGCGAAAACCAGTCTATATGACCCCTCAACAATTTGTGAAAGGTCTAAAGCTATATCGCGGGTTTCTACTGCACCTTTGACACCGGAGTAGAAGTCAAGAACCATAGCCGAGGCTATGCGTGTCATATCAAGTCTGCAAACTTCAACTCTAAGGCACATGTTCTCAATGTTTTTTAGATTTTTCCACGATAAACGGATTTCAACTGGCTCGTCATCAACATAGGACGCAGTAGTCTTTTTTAGAAAGCTGGCGTTTAAGAGCTGAACGTCGTTCCGCACCAACCAGTTAGGGCGCTTTTCGTTGGACAAGTCCATGGAAAGGACTCTGGATGTATCGCTTTGCTGTAGATATAAGTCGATCGCGCTTTCCACATCACCGTCAAAAGCCACCTTTCCATGATCCAAGACAATACAGCGCGTGCACAATTGCCGGATCGTATTCATATTATGACTGACATAAAGAACGGTGCGGCCCTCCTGATTGGCGGCGTCGCCCATTTTGCCGAGACATTTTTGCTGGAACTTCATGTCGCCGACAGCCAGCACCTCATCCATCACCATGATCTCACTGTCAAGATGCGCTGCCACAGCAAAGGCCAACTTGACATACATACCGCTGGAATAGCGCTTGACCGGGGTATCGATGAACTTCTCCATTTCGGCAAATTCCACGATCTGATTGAATTTTCGGTCAATTTCGGCCTTGGTCATGCCCAGAATCGCACCATTCAGATAGACGTTTTCACGCCCGGTCAATTCCGGATGAAAGCCGGTTCCCACCTCAAGCATTGAGGCAATACGGCCATTATAGCGAATCGTTCCACTGGTCGGCGCGGTTACACGGGAAAGAAGTTTGAGAAGCGTGGACTTTCCGGCGCCGTTGTGCCCAATAATGCCAAGAGCCTCACCTTTTTTCACTTCAAAAGAAATGTCATCCAATGCAAGGAAGCGATCGTTTCCGGTTAGCGCAGCCTGCCCGATTTTTCCATTTGGGTCTTCTTTTCCCCGCAGGCGCGCCCACATGGACTGAAGGTCACCCTTCAGCGTCCCGCCGCCGATCGTACCCAGGCGATATTCCTTGGACACATGTTCAACTTTAATTATTGCTTCACCCATAGATTACACCGTATCCATAAAAGTCTTTTCAACCTTACTGAAAAGGATCAAACCAAGGAACAGGATCAGTACTGTCACACACCAGCCAATGGCGTAATACGTCCATTCGATCTCTCCAATCCCCAGATAGCCATAGCGAAATACATTCACGATTGGTGTGACTGGATTGAGCATATATAGTGCATGCCATTTTCCACCGGGGGCGAATGGCGCAAGCTTAAACATGTCATATGCAACGGGGGTTGCATACATCCAAAGCTGCAGACCGAAGCCAACCAGCATGGCCAGATCTCTGTATTTTGTCGTCAACGCTGAAACAATGATCCCGCAGCCAAGTGAGAGCATCGCAAGCTGCAAGATCAGCAGTGGCGTCATAAGAACAAGTGAATTGGGGGCGAGCTGTCCGCCTATGTGATACCAAATTACGAAAATCAGGAAAAACACATACTGCACAGCCAGCATAATCAGGCCCGACATCACGGTCGAGACAGGCATGACAAGCCGTGGAAAATAGACCTTGCCCATTACATTGCTGTTAGAGACAAAAGTATTTGCTGTCTGTGATAGGCAATTGGAAAAATATGTCCATAAAACCGTCGCTGACAGATAAAAAACAAAGGGAGGGACGCCATCAGCAGAGAGTCCTGCAATATTGCCGAATACCAGCGTAAAAACAACTGTTGTCAGAAGCGGCTGGATGATGGCCCATGCAGGGCCGAGGATTGTCTGCTTGTACTGCGAAACAAAAGTACGCCGCACAAACAGCACCACGAGATCGCGGTAACGCCACAGCTCCCCAAGATGCAGGTCCAACAGTTTGTTTTTTGGGGTGATGACAGTTTGAAATTTTTCCATAGGGTACCCCTTTGTTTATGTTTTTCCGCAAATCCGGCGGATGCAGTAGTAAAGCTCTGGCGCGCATTCGGTCAAGCGCGTCAAGCGGTAAAGAAGCCAATACTGCCCGGAAAGCGAAAGCGTTTGCTCTTTTGAAAGCACTTTCAACTCTGCTCGCAGCTGCTTGGCCAAATCCGCTGTCCCTGCGCGGCGAGCCTGACAGTATAGACTAGCTGCTGTGCGAAACTGCCTGCTGCGCGTTTCATGAACAAGTTCTTCGTAGCCTAATTTATGCAAAACATCAGCGCGCGCGTCCATTATCTCCAGCACATCGAGCTTATGCGGGTTAAATTTATCATGAATGATACTCCTGCCGCGCATAACATAGCCATACAGAATAAGATCCGTATAAATCACACGGTGACATTGAGGAATGAGCCGCGTGATAAGTTCCTCATCTTCGTGCGTGATTCCCTCCTGAAAGCGTAATTTTTCGAACAAAGACGCCCGATAGAGCTTCGTACAAGCAGATGCCGCAACGCCTCCGTATTGATAAATATACCGAAACATTTCATATGGTTCAGTGCAGATCTGTGCGTTTGCCGCCTGCGTGGGATTGGCCTGCCAGTTGCCGTCCGTCTCAGCGTAATGGAACTGGATAAAGTCGAAATCGGAATGTGCGGCAGCAATCTCCATCAGGTTTTGTATCGTGTTTGGCGCGAGGTAGTCGTCTCCGTCCAGAAACAGAATATACGCGCCCTTCGCTGCGTCCAGTCCTGCGTTTCGCGCGGATGACAGACCGCCGTTTTTCTTATGTATGACTTGCACTCTTGTATCCTGCTTGGCATATTGATCACAGAGCGCTCCGCTGCTATCCGTAGAACCATCGTCTACAAGGATGACTTCAAAGGCTGAAGCCGTTTGGTAAAAAAGACTATCCATGCATTGCGGCAGATATTTTTCAATGTTGTAGACGGGAACAATGATCGAGATCATAGGTCAACTCCTGCTCAGCAATTTCTTTGCAAGTGTTTCCAGCTTCTTTTGCTTAAGTTCTTTTACGGTGATAATGCCGCATTGTGTACATAGTCGTTTCTGTTCCTGTCCATTCAGTTCCATAGCAAGGTTCAGCAGTACGGTTTTGAAATCGGAACAGAGAAATTCGCAGTGATAGTACATGCCTTTCCGGTTTTCAGCGATAGCTTTTTCAAAAAATCGCTCCAGTGCGGCAATTTCTGAGTAATTCCTTTCCAGCGTTCCCATGCAGTATGCTGCATATGCATTAAATTCTTCAGGTGATGCGTTTACTCCTAGCTGCGTTATCTGCCGCTGTTTCAGTTTCCTCATCTGTTCCCTGTACTTGGGAGAGGGATTCTGTGTCACTTGACCGCCGTGGATACGATATCGCAATAAAAGCTCAGGAAGTACCGCTATTTTGCTGTTTCCTGCAACACGACACCATAGCTCATAATCTTCCATTCCGTTAAACGCGGGATCATAACCGCCAAGCTCCAAAATGGATGTTCTGCGCATCATAACGGACGGATGAGCGATTCCGCAAGAAAAGAACAAGTCCTCTTTTATCTTTTCAGGTTCAATAGAAGGAAAACGGGTGCCGATCACCCCACCGTCGCGGAATAATTCGATCGCTGTTCCGCATACTGCCACATCCAGATGCGCATCCAGATAATCCGCCTGCCTTGAAAAGCGCTCCTGCATGGAAATATCATCGGCATCCATGCGGGCAATGTACTCGCCGCAAGCCAGACCAAGTCCCCGGTTAAGTGTTGCGGCAACGCCCATATTTCGCTCGTTCGGGCAAAAACGGATTCTGTTGTCTGAATAGCCATTAACAATTTCTGCCGTGCGATCTGTTGAGCCATCATCGATTATGATAAACTCAAAGTCAGAAAATGTCTGCGCGAGGATGCTGTCAATTGCTTCCTTTATGTACTTTTCAGCGTTATACGCTGGCATAATGACACTGATTTTCGGCATAGCTATATTCCTTCGTTAAACCATTTCACGTAGTCAAAAGCATCGTACCATTTCCGACCTGTATGCCTGTTTATAAAATCGCTGCATACACCGACACAAGGTTCCTGCTCGAACCCCGGAATATAGAATGCAGACCGAATTTCCGGGTGCGGAACATGTGTGAAAACCACCTTGTGCTCATATGGCAGAGCATCAAATCTCTGCAAATCTTCATAGGTACAGCCGTCCCGGTCTGTCATCATGACAAAGAGCTTGTCCCATAGAATCCTTTTACAGCGCCGATTCCACGCTGCTTCTGCTTCTGTATCGGAAGAATAGTGTTCGAACCAGATTTTCAAATTGCCAAGCGTTGCCACAGGGTATGTTACGCGTTTTTCTGACTGGAACACCAGCGGAAGCCTTAAATATTCCTGAGGTGCGCTGAGAAACGTGATAAAATCAGACGGGGTCATCCAAAGGTTTACAAACGGAGAGTTAAATGCAAGCCCGAGATCATGGCAGATACATGCACCGTTGCAATTGCTGGCAAGGACAGAAAAATCGTGCATGCGCAATATCTTGCGATTTTTTTCATTGATTGGTATGCGAAACAAATTGTTTAAACGTGTGGCCACGCTTCGCTACCTCCCGTGTTTTAAATTTGCCGCTTTCGCATAGAAAGTCAGCATAGCAACATTTTGCTGCATGATCCATTTCGCACGGATATCTGCTATTCCTGTGCGTTCGATTGCCGCGCGGAGTTCGCTGTTCTGGCAGAGCACCCTGACAGCCGCTTGGCGTTCCTTGTTGCTCAGCGGAGAGGTTTTGTAATAGTAATTGCAAACTGCCGAAAATGCGCCGCCAATAAGCTGCCGCAGATAGGCCGTTTGAATCTCGGCGCTATCGTTCCATGTGACTTTAATGGCATTTTTGATTGCGGACGCAACGTCTAAACAGGCTTCAAAATAATCTGGATGGAAACGATGAACAGCACTTTTGAAATTGATAAAGCGCTGGTAATACGCCTCCTTCTCATAAGCGATGCGGCCGGCATATCCGATGCTCAGAAGATTAAAAACCCGATCCTCCGAAAACTTAATACCCAAAGGAAATTTGACCGCATGCCGGCGAAGCATTTCCGCACGGTACAAGCAGCGCCAGACGGCTCCTGCCATCTCTAAAAGCAGTTTCGGAAATATATTTTCACTATTTAGAATGCAGCTATCTTTGAGTTGTGTGATCGTATCCGGTTCAGAACGACCATCCGGATACACAGTTCTCGCGTCACACATTACCAACTCGCAGTTCTGATCTTCTGCGGCAGAGAGCAGATTCTGAAACATTTCGGGAACGATCCAGTCATCGGCGTCTACAAACCCGATGTATTTGCCGCTTGCTGCCTCAAGGCCCGCGTTGCGGGCAGCGCTGACGCCTGCGTTCTTTTGGTGGATCACACGGATACGTTCGTCTTTAGCTGCATAATTGTCACAGATCAAACCGCTGCTATCCCTTGAACCATCGTCTATCAGCAGAAGTTCCCAGCGTTGCAGTGTCTGTCCCACAACAGAATCGAGGCAGCGGGGAAGATATTCCTCGGCATTATAAACCGGAATAATAATAGATACGTCCGGAGTCGTCATGCTCGTATCCCTTTCAAATATCGAATTCTGCCCAATAGTAGGCCAAGCGGGAGATAAATCAACAGATTGGGATTTAGAGAAAACATTCCCAATTCAAACGATTGCTGAATATTCATCAGCAGAAACGCAGTGATGCAGCCCGTTACGATCGGATCTGACAGGTATAAACGGCCTCTCTTAAGCGGCAGATATAAGCAGTTGAGCCAGAGCGCATAGCCTAAAATGCCAAAGCTGCTCAAGCAGGCGACAGCGACGTTGTGCCAGCGGTTCGCACTAATGTCGCCGGAACCCAGAAGCGGCCAGCGGAGCAGATTGCTAAGGCCATCGATCCATAGCTTATCCCGACCGTTAAAAATGGGCTTATTAAAGGTGCTCCGACTCCATAAATCGATTTTAAGGCTGGCGCCGGAAAGGGACAGTGCGGCTGTAACAAGCGCGACGAGAAGGGGGATCAGCAAAAAGAATATGACCCAACCGCGTGACCGCAGTGCCCGTGGAGACGGCTTCATGACCAGTGCCAGCAGCATGGTGGCTGCAAGTGTTATCATGCAGGACCGGGAATCTGTTGGGATAATAAGCCAGAGCACGAGTCCGCCTGTCAGAAGGAGAAAGAGCTTTGACCAGCCGGAACGCAGGTTATAGAATGGAGCCATGAACAGAATATAGCTGAAAAGGCCGATCATGGCGATACTGTTCTCGTTCCAACCGGAGAGCTGCGTTCCGTAGTTGTAAATGACAAGAATTGCTGTTCCAAGCGCCAATACCACAAGGCCTGATAACCGCAAGGCGCGTTCCTGGACTCTGATTTGGCTGAATATATAAACCAGCAAAAAGCAGCAAAGATACTGTATTCCGCCAAGGCCCTTCTCATGAAAGAGTCCTGAAAAGGCGAAAACACACACCGTTCCGCAGAAAGTGAAAAAGATGTCCTTAGGAACCTTTAGCTGACGCTGCTTCAGAAAAAAAATCACTGAAAACCCAATCAGCGCGGCAATGGTTAGTTTGTCTGTATGATACGCGTTTCCGAGGCCTGTTCCGTTAAACAGGGAAGAAAGCCAGACCAGCACGATTCCGGCGGTGAAAATGACTGAATTCATAATGTCTCCCGCGATTGAGGATCAAATTCCTCTGAATAATTTGTAATAAACCCGGAACAACAGGCCAATTGGATAACAGACTGCCGTCAGCAGCGGGTGTTCTCCACAATATGGCGTGCGATTTTTGTGGGCCAAAATGCCGAAGCATTGATACTTGCCTGCCATAAATAGGCGTTTGGAAAAGCTGCTGACCAAGTCAATGCGCTGCATAAAATAAAGACAATAGCCCGCAGGGTTACGCTTCATCAACTCGATTGCTCTGGCAGACAGCCCGTCCGGCTGGTACTCGCAGATGGTGATTACCCTTGGCAGCAGACGAACCTTACAAAGCTTATCCAGCTGGTCATAAACCACGCTCTCTGTAACAAACGTTTCGCCCGAAAAGACAGGGAATGGAACCTTGCGAGCAATATGTAGGGGATAAGCAAAGGTATACTCCCCACGGCAATTGAACGCTGAATAAAGGGCAGTAGAGGTTGCTTCCCTTATTCCGGAGGGAAACTCTGAGCTCAACCGCTTCCCGTTTATCGTAGCCTTATAAGCACATATACCGCAGTCAAGTGATACTGCTCCGCACAGGGACTCAATTGCATCTGGCGTGAGAAAGTCATCCGAATCTACGCAAAGAAAATATACGCCTCTGGCGTGTTGTAAAGCAAGGTTATACGCCGTATGCTTTCCTCCGTTTTCCTTTTTGATATAGCGGATAGGAAAGAAATCAGGCGAGAAGGAGGCTACTACAGTCTGAGTGCTGTCCGTGGAACCATCATCCACAATGAGCCATTCAAAGTCAAATGAGGTCTGCTGACAAAGACTGTCATAAAGCCTCGGCAATGTCGTTGCTCGATTATATGCAGGTGTAAATACTGTAATCGTTGGCATAGATATCACTCATTTTTGTTTCAGCCAGTCAAGGCAGTTCTTTCCAAGCAGCCTTCGGCATGCTTTGGTGATTTTGCAGCGAAGCTGTGTGCTTTTCGGCAGCCAGCTCATCGAATACCAGTGGATCGAGTATGTATTTTTAGTTTTGTTCAGTCGACCGGTCGCACTATCCAATGGGTTAAAATAATCTGCCGGGTAAACGCGGATCCCTGCTACAGTCTGCTCCTCTCCGTTGCGGATAAGGCCAAAGCGTTCCAGCACATCCGTGTTCAAATGCGGACAGCTTACGGCGTTCATGCTGCCATCAGCGTTGGTAAAATGTAGTTTTCTGTATTCCTCAAGCATGGCCTGCACAACGGGCTGATGCGGCACAGCCGCCATGACCTGCCCGCTGTTGACAAACTGATCGTTTTCAAACCCAATAAAGCCATCGTCATCCAGTAATGGCGTAATATTCCGCCCAACCTCCACATCAGTGTCAAAGTACACACCACCGTACCGCTCCAGCACGATCAGACGCATGACGTCGGAAACGAAGGCGTATTTCTTCGCGGCGTAGGCCTCCGCCATGAACGGCATAACCAGATAGTCACAGTTGTTCTCGTTCCACTCGCGGATCTCAAAATCCGGGCAGAACTTACGCCAACTGGCAATGCACTTTTTTGCCAGCTCCGGCTTTTCGCTGCGGCCAAACCAACAATAGTGGATGATCTTTGGGATCATAGAGCTTTCTCCAATCTCATCTTGTGAAGTGCCCGATAAAGCTTCTCCGGTAATAAACCAACCACAAGCGGCCGAAACGCGTAAATGTATGCTTTAACGGGCAGGTGCAGTAGCTTCGCTGCCTTAATGCGAACATGAAATTCGTTGATGCGGTACTTAAATTTGCGGCGAGAATACGCGTTACGGTCGTCCCGCATGGCATAGAGCGGCTCTGTGATGTTCTGACCGCGAAGCCCGACGGCGTACATCTTGATCCAGAGATCGTAGTCCTCGACCCGCAGATAGCGCGGATCGTCTGTATAGCCTTTTACCGCCTGATAGGCGCCTCTTCTGACCATGCATGGCGCATGGCAGAAGGGTGTTCCCGCAATAAAGTCTTTGCTCTCCGGAAATATGACGGGATGACTCTGCCCCCATGTTCCGCTTTCGTCAAAATATGTCATTGCGGTGCTGACAATGGCAATATCAGGGGATGTATCAAGAATGGACACTTCCTTCTCAAAGCGAGTGGGCATGGAGACGTCATCTCCGTCCTGACGGGCAATATACTCACCATTCGCAGCCGAAAGGCAGCGGTTAAGGGTGTAATTCAATCCCATGTTATGTTCATTTCTTAAGAGCGTAATTTTATCTGGATATGTAAGCTGATACTGTGCTGCGATTTCATATGTCGTATCACTTGATCCGTCGTCACACATGACAAGATCCCAGTCCGTAAAGGTCTGGGAAAGCAGGGAATCCAGCGCGGCTTCCAGTGTATCTGCGCAGTTATAGATGCCCATAATAACGGTAACTTTTGCCATTCACTTACTCCTCGCCCAGCAGGCGCTTACGATCTTGCAAAATAGCCTGAAACAGCCTTTGCTGCTCAAAGTTCTCTGCAGCAAACCTATGGGCAGCGATACCGAATTCCTGCCGCTTTTCTGCAGAGTTGGCCAACTCCTCCATTGCAATAACTAAGGAGTCCACGTCCGCTTTTTTCGCAACCAGTCCTGTTTCGTTGGGAATCATCGCATCGGTAGGGCCGGGAATATCCGTGACGATCACAGGCACGCCCATAGCTTCCGCCTCTACCACAACCATGCCGAAACCTTCGCGGTAACTGGGCAAGATATACATATCCATCGCCGATAAATATTGTTCCACAACGTTTGTGCTTCCGCAAAAAATGGCGTGGGTGTTTTCTTGAGCCCACTGATACAGTGACATATCCACGGCTGAAGTAAGCTCTGCATTTCCGATGATCAAAAGATATGCATCCGGCATTTCTTCAAGGATAGCCTTGAACGCTGCCAAAAGCTCGTTGATACCCTTGTCCCGTGTGATGCGACCAACAAAGCCAAAGACAATCGCATCGCTGGGGATAGCATACTTTTTCCGGATTTCTTCGCACCAAAACGCCTTTTGAGAAATGTCGAACTTGTTTAGATTTACACCGCTGGCGCTGCCATTCCAGATCACGGAGCCTTTATTTTTAGGATATAGTCCCTCGGAATGACTGAACTTCAAATTACCGAAGCTGTCCGGCTCAACCCATGTTGAAAGGCTACAGACCAGCTTTTCAATGCTTTTAAAAATGGCACGCTTTATTCCGTGAAAACCTACATAGGCCATGCCCCATTGGCAATAAAGCCGCACAGGGATTCCTGCTAGTTTTGATGCCAGCGCGGCATACAGAGATGCGTTTGGCGTAGAATACTGCACCATGTCAAACTTTTCTCTGCGGAACACCTTTGCCATTTTCAGCATCGCGCCAATTCCGCCGAGGCTTATCCCGCGCTTCATAGGAATCGGGACATAGTGGGCGTACGACGGCAACGAGGCGGCAAACGTTTCATCGTTGTCGCAAATGAAAGTAATATCATAACCCGCCTCTTGATGAAGATACTCAGCAGTACCGATGACGAAGGACTTCAGCGTAATGGAAGTCGTGGCCACAAAGCAGAGCCGCTTATTTGATTTTCCTTGCAGGGACTCCGACATAGGTTCCGCTCTCCTTGATATCATGAATCACCACCGCGCCCGCGCCGATAGTAGTGTCCGGCTCTATTTTTAAACCTTGTATTACTTTCACACCGGTTCCTAAAAAGCATCTTCGACCGATAACTACTTTTCCTGAAACATTTGCTCCGGGATGAAGCGTACTATAATTTCCCAATACTGAATCGTGGCCTATTGTTGAGCCTAGATTTATAATACAGCCATCGCCTACCTGTACATTGACTGTCAAAATAGTTCCTGCACAACAAATGCTACCTGCCCCAATTTTGCTACCCGTCCCGCAAATTGCGGTTGGATCGACCAAAGTGGCAAACGTAAGACAATAGTTATTCTTCAATTTATTGTATATTGCCTCTCGCGTCTTGCTATTCCCAATTGCACAAACTACATATGATGGCTTGCCATATTGGAGTAGCCAGTTGATGTTTCCCAACACGCGATATCCGTCAATCTCTGGAAAGCTCGCAGCATCATCCACAAAACCTAAAACATTCCATGTCGGTTGACTATGATTAATTCTATTTACAAGCCATACGACTTCTCGGCCAAAATCACCAGCGCCGACTATAATCAGGTCTTTCATATTACAATAACCTTCTCACTCGCGTATTGAAGCCTCCGTTCCCATAAACGCTTCCATCGTCACACTCCCCTCCGCGCTGATCCCCTCATGGGCCAGAACACAGCGGACAGTCATGAAGATGATCTTCACATCCAGCGCAAAGCTGATATGATCCACATAGTCCACATCATAGGCGAACCGTTCTTCCCACGACGCGAGATTCCGACCATGCACCTGCGCCCAGCCGGTAATGCCCGGGCGCACATCAAACATATGTAACTGCGCCGATGTATAATCCGACAGCGGCCAAGGATGATAGGTCAGCG
>OIYS01001122.1_pt1 | contig 14833 bp, 14 predicted proteins | sample 1588271 | NCBI WGS metagenome assembly OIYS01 (sample SAMN03283286) | human gut metagenome | biome: human-associated habitat; material: feces | host: Homo sapiens | place: Peru | collected 2012
ATTCATGTATTACAAGGTGAAAGACCAATGGCTAGTGACAATAAAACTTTAGGAAATTTCCAACTTACTAATATTCCACCAGCTCCAAGAGGAATTCCGCAAATAGAAGTTAAATTTGATATTGATGCCAATGGTATAGTTAATGTAACAGCTAAAGATTTAGGAACTAATAAAGAACAATCAATCACAATTACTGCATCAACAAACTTATCTGATGAAGAAATTGATAGAATGATGAAAGAAGCCGAAGCTAACAAAGAAGCTGATGAAAAGAGAAAAGAAGAAGCTGATGTTAGAAACGAAGCAGATTCTATGATCTTTGCTACTGAAAAAGCTATAAAAGACTTAGGCGACAAAGTTGATGCCAAAGATAAAGAAGAAGCTGAAAAGAAACTTGATGAATTAAAAGAAACATTAAAAGATGAAAAAGCTACAGCTGATGACATTAAGAAGAAAACTGAAAGTTTAAATGAAATAACTATGAAACTTGCTACTAAGGTTTATGAAGAAGCTGCTAAGAACAATGCTGCTCAAAGTGCGGGCGAAGCTACTGAAACTTCTAAAAAAGACAAAAAGAGTAAGAAAAATGATGATGATGTTGAAGAAGCATCATACGAAGAAAAATAATTAAAGAGATTTATTCTCTTTAATTTAATATAGGAGAAAACATGGATTTAGAAAAAAGCATTAATTTGATTATGTCTACAGGGGCAGATTTTGGTGAAATCTATTTAGAAGATGAAAAGTCAAAAGTAATATCATTAGTTGACTCTAAAATTGATAAGATAAACATAAATTTATCTAAAGGAATTGGTTTTAGAATTGCTCTTGGTGAAGAAATTTATTACGCAAGTACAAATGATTTTTCTTTAGCTAGAATAGCCGAAACGATTGATGAATTAAAAAGTTCTGTTTCCTCTTCTATTAAATTTAAAAATATAAAATTACAAGCCAAAAAAACTCACGACTATAAGTCACTTCATGAAAAAAAGGACACTGACGATACCATTATTGCTAAAATAAAAGAATATGATAAATATATTCGTGAAAGCGATAAAAGAGTTTCTCAAGTGGATATCAGTGTACTTAGTAAAAATAAAAAAGTTACAATATGTAATCATCGCGGGGTATATACAGAGGAAAACCGTAAATATAATAGAATATTTATATCAGTTATTTTTAAAGATGGTGAAAAAATCTCTACTCAAAATTTAAGCTATGCTAACACTAATGATGATGGATTTATAAATTCACTTGATATAAAAAAAGATATAGACAACCTTGTTATCTCTGGCGTAAAAAAACTATACGCTAAATCTATTGAAGGTAAAACCATGCCTGTAATTATTGAAAATGGCTTTGGAGCAGTTATTTTTCATGAAGCCTGTGGTCATGCTTTAGAGGCTCAAGCAGTATCAAGAAATTTATCAATATTAGCAAACAAAAATGGTGAAAAAATCGCCAGTGAAAAAGTTACTTTAATAGATGATGGAACTTTACCAAACAAGTGGGGAAGTACCTCTATTGATGATGAGGGAATGCCAACAAAAAGAAATATTTTGATAAAAGACGGTGTGTTAAAAACTTATTTAAATGATGAATTAAATAATCGCCGATTAAATAGCCACCTTACAGGATCTTCTCGAAGAGAAAGTTATTTATATGCTCCGGTTTCGAGAATGAATAACACTTATCTAGAAAAAGGAAATGATAAAATATCTGATATGATTAGCTCCATAGACGATGGATTATATGTTAAAAGTTTAGGCGGAGGTTGTGTTTCAGTTGAAACTGGTGATTTTAATTTCGCAGCCAATGAAGCTTACTTAATTAAAAATGGTAAAGTAACTGATTGTGTTAAATCAGCATCGTTAATCGGAAATACAGTTCAAGTTTTAAAAAATATTGAAATGGTTGCGGATGACTTAAAAATCGATCCAGGAATGTGTGGAGCATCAAGTGGTTGGGTTCCTGTAACCATTGGTCAACCGACAATTAAAGTGTCCGAAATATTAGTTGGAGGTGAAAAAAATGATTAATGAATTAATTTCTGCTGGTAAAACAAGGGGATATGACATTGAAGTATATAATATTTTAGATAATACTTTGGAAATAAGCACTCTAAACGATGAGTTAACAAATTTTAACATATCTAATAATAATAATTATGCCATAAAAGCTATTAGAAATGGTAAATGTATAAAACTATATACTGGAGTCATAGATATCGATAATATATTAAACAGTTTAGATGAAATTTATTTGTATCAAGAAAATGATACCGAAAATGAATTTTCTACTAATGATTTTTTAGGCAGAGAAGATATCAATGAAAGCATAGACATACCAAAGATAAAAGAAGATTTATTATCATTAAATAATTTAAGAAGTAAATATAAAGAATTAGTATCAATTGAAACAACCTTTTGTCGAGAAAGTAGGAAATATGAAATTATTAATGGTAAGCACACTATGCAGGAAGCAAAACAATTATTTGATTTTGAAACAGCTATAACAGTAAAAAACGCTTCCCAAACTAAAATAGCATATATTTCATCACCAACTACTGATTATGATTTTTCAGCATTTCTTTCATTAGTTGAAGAAAGAGTAGTATTATTAATAAAAAAACTTGAAAGTAAGTCACTAAAAACTGATAGATACAAAATTGTATTAAGAAATAATGTTGTCAATAGCATTATGAAAGCTATGCAAAATATGTTTTTTGCAAAATCAATTTATTTAAAAGAATCAATCTTACAGGATAGTTTTGATAAAAATGTATTTAGCAAATTAATTAATATAGTTGAAGATCCCAAAAACAAAAACTATATAGGATATAGATCCTTTGATGATGAGGGAACACTTACGACTTACAAAGATATTGTAAAAGACGGTAAGTTTATATTAAAGTTAAATAATATTGAATATTCAAAAAAATTAGGTGAAAACCCAACTGGTAATAGTTATGGTATTAGAAATATGTATATAAAGCCTGGTAAAAAAACATTTGATGAGTTACTTTTAAAAATGCATGATGGAATTATAATTGATGAGGTTTATGGAACTCATGCGGGCATTAACCAAAAAACTGGAACTATTTCCTTACAAGCCGAAGGATTTACTGTAAAAAATGGTAAAATAGATAAGCCATTAAATATGATTATTTTATCAACCGATATTAAGGAATTATTGAATAATGTTATCGAAATTGGAAATGACTTAAAGTTTTTTGACGAACAAATGGGTATGCCATCATTACTAATTGATAATATCACCGTAGCAGGAAGGAGTGATAGTGATGAATAAAAAGGATTATTATGAAATACTTGGCGTTAGTAAAACTGCTAGCGATGAAGAAATAAAAAGAGCTTTTCGAAAATTAGCTAAACAATATCATCCAGATATTAATAAAGAAGCTGGTGCTGAGGAAAAGTTTAAAGAGATAGGGGAAGCATATGCTGTATTATCTGATCCAGAAAAAAGAAGACAATATGACCAATTTGGACATGAAGCATTCACAAACGGTGGAGCCGGGGCAGGTTTCTCTGGATTTAACGTTAATGATATAGATTTAGGAAGTATATTTGATGATCTGTTCGGTGGTGGATTTGGCTTCAATTTTGGCTCTCAACGTCGTAATTCAAGAAGACCGCAAAAGGGTGAAGATAGCTTAGTAAAAATCAAATTATCATTTGATGAGGCCGTATTCGGAACTAAAAAGAATGTTACTCTTGATTTGAATGAAGAATGTGAAGAATGTAATGGTAAAGGTGGATTTAATGAAGAAACTTGCCAAACTTGTGGTGGCAAAGGTAGAGTTATTTCGCAACAATCGTCATTATTTGGAACATTTCAAACGCAAACAACATGTCCTGATTGTGATGGGGTTGGACGTCGTTTTAAAGAAACTTGTCAAAATTGTCGAGGCAAGGGACATGTAAAAACTCGTAAGGAAATTGTTATAACTGTTCCTGCTGGAGTTGATGATGGTATGCAACAAAGAATATCAGGAAAAGGTTCAGCAGGTTATAATGGCGGGCCTAACGGTGACATTTATATTGAATATGTCGTGGCTTCTCATCCTATTTTTGAAAGGGATGGTGAAGATATTTACCTAGAAGTTCCCTTAACTATTACTGAGGCAGCTCTTGGTACCAAAAAGTTAATTCCTACTTTGGACGGAGAGGTAAAAGTCGAAGTTAAAGCTGGTACTCAAAACTTAGATAAAGTAAAATTAAAAGGAAAAGGTGTAAAGAGAGTAAATTCATCAAGTAAAGGTGATATGTATCTTGTGTATAATGTTATTACACCTCGTAAACTTACTAGAAGTCAAAAAGAGCTATTAAAGGAGCTTGATGAAACCGATCTTTATGATGAAGCAGAATTCAAAAAAATTAATAAATATTTATAAAAGATGCTAAGGCATCTTTTTGTCATTAATTGACATTACAATTCTTAGATAGTATACTTAATTTAGATTAGGAATGATATGATGAGCACGAAATATAAATTTCTTTTAAATACAATTTTAGTTATGATTGTTCTATCAGTTATATTGGGTATATGTTATAAATACTATGATAAAAATGTTAAGCCTGATTTTTATGTTGAAACTAGTGGTAACTTATCAATTAATTACTTAGGAAAAAAAGAAATTAGTATTAAAAGCGGCTCAAAAAAGGCCATTTTCTCAGTAACGAATAACTCTGATAAAAAGGTCTTATATAGTATAATTTTTGCAGATGCTAGGAATTATAATAAGGACATTAAAATTGTTATCAAATCTGGTAATCAAAATTTTAATGTTAATTATATGGACTCAGAATCAAAAACAATTAAAATTTTGGATAATATACCGCTCCAGCCTCACGAAACTTTAGACTACGAAATTGATATTAAAAATGAGGGAAGCAAAAAATTTCATTGTGATGTTTTAATAACTGAAGTTCAAAGTGATATTAATAGTTTTGATAAGATTATTCTTGCTAATAATGAAGTCCACGACATGAAAAGTAATTCTAATGTATCATCTGCTTTAGAAGACGAGGGGCTTATTACGGATGTAGATAGTAATGGAAACACTTACTATTTTAGAGGAAAAGTTGAAAATAATTATGTTGATTTTGCTGGATATACATGGCGTATTGTTAGAATAAATGGTGATCAAACAGTAAGGATTGTCTTAGATAAAAATCTTGAAACAGTTCATAATTACACTTCAAGCCAAGAAGAGTTTTCATATGCTAGTTCGGATATAAAAAGTTTTCTAAATGAATGGTATAATTTGTATTTAGCCGACTATGATTCTTTAATTGCTCAAGGAAATTATTGTGATGACATGAATAAGGTTGAGGGAGCTAATAATTTAAATGCTTATATTAGAATTATTACTAACAATATTCCATCTTTCAATTGTTTAGGTGAAAGTATTAGTGATAAAATTGGTCTTTTAACCGTAGACGAAGTAATAATGGCTGGCTTAGGAGTTAAAGAGAAAAATGCATCTTTTTACTTGTATAATAAAGATATAAATTCTTATTGGACAATGTCGGGAGCACAGTTTAAAGATGGTAATTACTATCCGTTTATTATAAGTAATGGTGAACAACTTGAATATAATACTGATGCTTCATTAAATAGAGGAGTAAGACCAGTAATAAATATAAAGAGTACGGTAACAGTAACTGGTGATGGAACGATTAATAATCCATATAAAATAAATAAGAGCTTAACTTAGCTCTTATTTTAGTTCAGAATAAATTAATTTATTAAAATTGTGTTCTTCAATTTTTACTTCTCCTTGATCAGCCTCGTTAAGCTCATCATTTGTGACAAGAAAGTATTTGTGATATAAATATTCTTTGCCATCTTTACCAACGGGATCATCCCATGTAAGATCTATATGACGCCAACTATTTTCATAATATATTGCATTCCATACATGGCCAGTAGATTCATAAGATATTTCTTCTGGTGCAGTAGCTATTTTAAAATTATCAAATCCTAAAATAGATAAGAATATTGCCAAAGTATCAGCGTATCCGTTACAAGTTGCATATCCAGAAAATAATGCACCAGTTGCTTTATAAGAATCGTACTTGCTATTTCCAGTTTCATTTCTTTCAACGTCATATTTAATATTTTTTGCAAGGTAATCGTGAATAGCTTTTATTTTATCATAGTCAGTCATGGAATCGTTTATAGTATTATTTATGATTTCATTTGCTTTTTCATTAATCTTCTCGATTTCTTCATCTTGATATAAATAGGTTATACTAAGAGTAATTTCTCCGGATTCATTAATTTTGGTTTTTATGTTAGTAAAGCTATTATATGGATGAACAAAATTATTTAAGTGAGTAAGTAACAATTCATTATCACTAATTTTAGTTACGTCATTTAAACAATTTTTATATTCGCTTGGACAATAAAAAGTATATTTTGAACTCTTAGAATCAATGGCTTTAAAAAATTCGCCAATCAATTCTTTATAACTTAAAGGATAATTGTTTTTGCTTAGTTTAAAGAAATTATAACTTTTATTTTTACTATAGTTATTATTAATTGTAATTTTCGAATTATAATCTTTAGTTAGTATTTTAGCAATATTATCACTCACTTTATTAGAAGATATAATTGCTGTTACAATTATAAGTAAACATAACAGGTTTGTTTTAAAAGACTTCATATAATCACCATAGACATTATAACATAAAAAAAGAAGTAAACAATTCTTACTTCATATTTTTAACTTTTAAATTTAATCTTGCTTTTTGACGATCAGCAGTATTATTTTTAATCAATCCTTTAGAAACAGCTTGGTCAATATTTTTTTGAATATCTTTAAACTTATTCAATGCAGCTTCTTTATCACCAGCAGAAATAGCTTTTTCACAATTTTTGATTAAATTTTTAATTCTAGCTTTTAATTCGTGGTTGTTTTCAGTTTTCTTAGCTATTACTTTTACAGCTTTTTTTGAGCTTTTAATGTTTGGCATATTTTTCTCCTTCCTGCAAATTCAATAATAATTCTATCAAAAATATCTTGTTTTGGCAATAATAAATACATTATTTACCATAATAATAAGGGTGAATGTATGGAAAATAGATATTTTATAGAAAGTGCAGTATTAAACAAAAAAGAACTTAAGCTAAAAGCCAAAAGAAAAAACGATAACGTCGAAACATATTTGTATGATCAAAAAAATGAAAATGATTATCGAATTATTTTCTTCAAAACAATTAATGATGGTTTATACAAAGAATTAATAAAGTCTTTAAATATTTTCATAGAAAAATATAATATTAATAAAACTTTAATTGTCGGACTTGGAAATTCCATGGTTATTGCTGATTCATTGGGCCCTAAAACCACTAGTAAGATAATGGCCACTAATCATTATAATGATTTTTTAACTATTCCTAAAATAGCCTTATTTAATCCTGAGGTTGTCGAAAAAACAGGCATAATGTCTTACGATTTAATAAAATTAGTAGTAAATGAAATTAAACCAGAGTGTATTATTATAATTGATTCTTTAGCAACTTCAAATATAGATAATTTAAATAAATGTATTGAAATAAATGATTCAGGGATTATACCGGGTTTTTATTTAAAGGATAACAAAGAAATCAATTCAAATACATTTAATATTCCGGTAATATCAATAGGTACACCAACTATTTATCTATATAAAGAAAAATATCTAACCACGGGTGCTATAAATCAATATATAGATGAAATGAGTGAGTTAATAGCAAAAGCTATAAATACTATATTTATTCATTAATATGACATTCTTTTTAATTTGAAAGAGCTATACTTTCATTGGATGTGGTTTAATGAAAAAAAGATTTAAGACAACCCAAAATAATTCGCTATTAAAAAAAGCTCTATTATTAATAATATCAGTTATTTTAGTTTCAATTTTTTCAACAAAATTTATGAATTCTCTTTTTAAGAGTGATCTTTTTACAAAGTCCGTTATTAAATACATAATAAATCCGGACAATGAATTTAAGCCAAACAAGATATTTAGTATATCTAATTCTATTTTCAAATATAGTAAAAAAGCCGATGATGATCAAATAGATATTAAAGATGCAAATGCCATGGGAGATTATTTGGAAGATCCAGAACCTAACCCGATAAAAAATCCTATAGTTTATATTTATAATACTCATCAAACGGAAGAATATGGAAAAGATTATTTAGAACCTTACAATATTAAACCAACAGTAATGTTAGCTAGTTATATGTTAAGGGAAAAGTTAAATGATCTTGGAATAGAAACAATTGTTGAAACTAATGAGGTAAAAAAAGTATTAAATGATCGAGGATGGAAGTACGGCCATAGTTATTTAGTAACTAGATCTTTTATGGAAAGTGCTAAAAAAAATAATGAATCTCTAAAAATTTTTATAGATTTACATAGAGATTCGAGTATTTATAAAAAGACAACCACAACTATTGATAATAAAAAGTATGCTAGAATTTTATTTGTAGTGGGATTAGAACATGATAATTATGCGGTTAATTTAGATAATGCTAATAAATTAAATGAAATAATAAAAAAATATAATCCTAGTTTATCTAGAGGTATTATGAAAAAAAGTGGTAAAGGAGTAAATGGAAAATATAATCAAGATTTTTCTTTTAACACATTTTTAATTGAGTTAGGAGGTCAATATAATAATATTAGTGAAGTAAAAAATACCATAAATATTTTAGCGGATTCTATATATGATTATATAGGAGGCCTAGAATGAAAAAAAAGCCTAATTTTTTAGCTATTTTTTTAAAACTGTCTTTACTAGCGTTTGGAATTATATATATTATGATGGAAAATGGATACTATGAAAGAAAAATGTCTCGTGAAGTAACTTTGACTGAGAAAAATATTAGAAAATTTGAACAGGATGTAAAAAACAATAAAATTGTAGATATTTCTTTATATAACATAGACGATGATAAAGATTATTCCACTAAAGTTAGCCGTTTTGGTACAAAATTAACGGATGATATAGGTAAGATAGTTTTAAATGGCGCAGATGGGATAGTTGACGTCTTAAAAAGTTTGTTCTGGAAAAGCTAAATACTATGCGTTATAATGAGTTAGGAGGAAATTATGAAAAAGCAAGATAAAATTAATACGGATGAGTTAAATGAAGTTATAAGTCTATCAAAAAAAATCTTAAATATATCATATTTTGTTATTATTGGTGGAATTATTGTTTTGGCTCTTTTTCTAATAAAATACTTAGGTATCATGAAATTTTTAATAGGCGTTTTAAAGGTAATATCGCCATTATTTATAGGGTTTATAATTGCTTGGCTATTTAATCCTTTAGTTTGCAAACTTAAAGATAAAGGATTGTCTAAAATACTTAGTGCTTTGCTTGTTTATTTAGTTTTCTTGATATGTTTAATTTTGTTTATTAAAGTGTTTATTCCTGTTGTATATACTCAAATTAATGATTTGGTCTCATCACTTCCGGCAATATTTGATGATGTTGAAAAATTCTTAAATAATTTCTTAAATCAATTTGAATTATCTAATTTGGATTTATCACAAGTTAAAGAGAATATGATGAATACTATAGAAAATCAATTTGTAATAATAATTAATAACTTGCCTAACTTTGTCTTTAATGCCGTTGTCAAGATGTTTAGTGGCTTAGGAATAGTTTTATTAAGTTTAGTAGTTGGATTATATATGCTTTTCGATTTTGAATCAATCAGTTTACATTTTTTGAAAATGATTCCAAAAAAGAATCGTTATGAAGTTGAAACGTTACTTAATAAGATTGGATCAGAAGTTAGAAAAAGTGTTAATGGAACCCTTTTAGTAGCTTCAATGGTTTTAGTTTCGGATACAATAGGATTTACAATTATTGGCCTAAAGGCACCATTATTATTTGGCGTTTTCTGTGGAATCACCGATCTAATTCCTTATATTGGGCCTTATATTGGTGGAGCAGCAGCTGTTATTGTAGGTTTTAGTCAAAGCACTGTAATTGGCGTATCAACTCTTATTATTTGTATAGTAGTTCAATTAGTTGAAAGCTATATTCTTCAGCCGGTTGTAATGAGTAAAGCTATGCAATTGCATCCAGTAACAATTATAGTTGGCTTGTTAATATTTGGCTATTTCTTTGGTATAGTTGGCATGGTACTTGCAACACCAATTTTGGCTTTACTTAAAGTAGTATGGGATTTTATAAAATCAAAATACAATCTATTTGACGATTCAATAGTAAAAAAAGATAGAATATCCTAATATAATTAGGATTTTTATTTTTATAAATATAATTTTATGATATAATAATCTTGTTAATCAGTGAATAAAGATGTTTGCGAATTTTTATTTAAGAGAGTTATCGGCTGGTGAAAGATAATATGAATGTTTGCAAATTGCTACTTTAGGAGATTAAATCGGCCTAGTCGTTATATTAATTAAGTAATTAAAGGATGGTACCGCATGTTTTGCTCCTTGTAAACATGTGGTATTTTTTTGGAGGTGGAATAATGAAGATATTTTTAATATCTGGAAAAGCACGAAGTGGAAAAGAAACGACTGCTAAAATAATACAAGATTATTTTAAAGATTTTAAAACAGTAGTAATTACGGAATATAGTAAGTATATAAAATTATATGCTAAAGAACTGTTGGGGTGGGATGGCACTGACCAAAGCAAGCCTCGAAAATTTTTACAGGATGTTGGTTATCTTATAAGACATAAGTTATTTAGTGAAGATTTCTTTGTTAAAAGAATGAAAGAGGATATTGAAATTTATAAACTATATGCCGATATCTTAATTATTGCCGATGTAAGATATCCTAACGAGATTATAGATATAAAGAATAGCTACGATGATGTTGTTTCCATAAATATAATAAATGGCTATAATGAAAATAAACAAAGCAGAACTATTAGTAGTCATGAATCAGAGCTGGCATTAGATAATTTTCTTGATTTTGATTACGTAGTAAAAAATATAGATAAAGAAGAATTAAAAAAAGAAATTATAAATATAATGGAGGAAGTAAAATGAATATAAAAGAACTATTTATCGACTTTTTTGTAAAGAAAGGACACAAGGAAATACCATCATCACCAGTTGTGCCAGAAAATGACCCTTCGGTGTTATTTAATACAGCCGGTATGCAACCATTAATACCATATTTAATGGGAGAGCCTCATCCTTATGGAAAAAGGCTTTGTGATTATCAAAAATGTGTTAGAACTAATGATTTGGACTCTATTGGTGATAAGACTCATCATACATTTTTTGAAATGCTTGGTAATTGGTCACTAGGTGACTATTTTAAAGATGAAAGTATATCGTGGAGTTTTGAATTTTTAACAAGTGTATTAAATATTCCCGTTAATAAATTAGCAGTGACTGTTTTTTCTGGTAACGAAGAGATTCCTTTTGATTCCGTAAGCTATAATAAATGGTTAAGTCTTGGAATTAGTGAAGGACACATAAAAAAAACTATTGATGATAATTTTTGGATAGCAGGTCAAACAGGGCCATGTGGTCCTGATACGGAAATATTTTATTTTAAAGGTGAAGGCAAAATCCCTCAAGAATTTGACCCTGATGATGACCGTTGGGTAGAAATTTGGAATAATGTATTCATGGAATACTATAAAAGTAGTGATGGCAAGATTACGGATTTACCAAAGAAAAATGTTGATACTGGAATGGGCCTTGAAAGAATTACGGCTGTATTAGAAAATACTAGTGATAATTATAAATCTAGTATTTGGAGTGACGTTATATCACTTATATCAAGTATTGCAAAAGTTCCATATGAAGGTAATGAAAAAAGTATTCGAATAATAGCAGATCATATAAGAACCGCCGTATTTATAAGTGCAGATCCAGCAGGTATTAAGCCTAGTAATACTGACCAAGGTTATATTTTAAGAAGATTAATAAGAAGAGCCATTAGACATGCTAAAAAGCTAAATATTGATATAAATAGTGATTGGGAACAAGAAATAGCTAAACTTATAATAAAAAAATATAAAAAATACTATAGTGAGCTTGAAAAAAATGAAGAAATAGTATTAAACGTTTTAAAAACTGAAAAAAATAAATTTAACAGAACTTTAGAAAAAGGTTTAAAAGAGTTTTCTAAAGTAAGCGATAAGGATATTGATGGTGAAACAGCATTTCATTTATATGATACATATGGTTTTCCAATTGAACTAACAGAAGAATTAGCAAAAGATGCTGGTATAAAAGTTGATACTCAAGGTTTTTTAAGAAAATTCAAAGCTCATCAAGAGTTATCCAGGTCCTCATCGTCAGCTAAATTTAAAGGCGGTTTGGCCGGAAATAGTGAAATCGAAACAAGATATCATACGGCGACTCACTTGCTTAATGCCGCTTTAAAAATCGTGATTGGCCCAGATGTTCATCAAAAGGGTAGCAACATAACTGATGAAAGAATGCGCTTTGATTTTAGTTGCGATCACAAATTAAGCCGTGAAGAAATTAAAAATGCTGAAGATTTAGTAAATAAATGGATTAAAGAGGGTTTAAGTGTTTCAGTTGTTGAAATGAATAAAGAGGATGCCATTAAAAGTGGTGCAGAATGCATGTTTATTGAAAAATATCCCGATATTGTAACAGTATATAAAATCGGAGATGTATCTAAGGAACTTTGTGGAGGACCTCACGTTAAAAATACAAGTGAATTGGGCGAGTTCAAAATTATTAAAGAAGAAGCATCCTCCGCAGGAGTAAGAAGAATTAAAGCTATATTAAAATAATATTATTTACAAAATTTAAAATATAATCTATAATATGTTTGAGAATAGAGTGAAAAGGAGTATGCTTATCGATCGAAAAAAGTTATTAATTGTATGTACGGTATTAATTATTATAGGTGTAACAGTAATCTTATTTAAAATAAATAATCTGGCTATAAAGTATCGTGAGCATGATAGAAAAATAGCATTTATAAACTCTTCTAACAATGCAGTAAATCAAGCTAGCGCTTATTTTGCCAGAAATTTGGATCCTAAGATTCTTAAAAATGAGCCTAATATCGGCAATGTTTCAATTGCTGAATTAGCTAAAATTAATGCTTCTTTAAATGATTTTGAGGGATTTGTTAGAATTGTTGTTTTAGAAGATGAAACTTTTTATTACATAAATATTAGTAATAATGCGTACAGTTATAGTGGTAATCAAAAAGATTTAAAAATGAGCAGTGTGAAATAGAGAGGTAAAAAAATGAATAACGAAATTAATGATGAAGTAAAAACAGATAATACTGAAGCAACTAATGTAGAAGTAACATCTACTGAAACTACCCCTGATGTAAATGTTGCTAATAGTAGCGATAATTCAGTTAAAAAGAAAAATAATAATGCAGTTGGTATAATAGCAATTATAGTAGTGGTTGCTTTAGTACTAGTAGGAGGATTTTTAGTTTATAAAAATTTCTCTGGTAAAGATCCTGTAACGATATCAAAAAAGACATTTAACAAATTTGGTAAAAATGCTAAAAAAATGATTGCTTCACTTAATGATGATGCTAACAAATATTTAGATAAAGCTTTTGAAGGAACTTTGTCGTTAGATGTATCAGGAAATAAGATAAGTACTGGTGTGGGATATGATAAAAATAAACAACTTATGTACCTTAATTTAGATACTGATGCTAATATCGGTGGAACAACAATAAAAGATAAAGGAAATTTAATTGTTACAAAGGACAAAGCTTATATTAAGCTTAATAACGGTGAAGATTATTATATTAGTGAAGACTTTAGTAAAGTTTTTGAAACTCTTGAAAATAAACATAGATTGAGTGAACAATATGCTAAATTTATAACTTATTTTGGAGAGGCATTTGAAAATACCATAAAAGATGAAGAATTTAAAGAAAGTAATGAAGATATAATAATTGAAGGAAAAACTATTAAAACTACAAAATATAGTTTAAAAATAGACCAAAAAATGGTAAACAAGATGTTTAACAATTATGGCGATTTACTTTTAAATGATGATGAATTAATAGATGCTTTATATGAAGATCAAAAGGCATTTGATGACAGTATCACTAAAGAGGATGTTAAAAATAGTATAAAAGAAAATTTTTCGGGAAATGATGAAGATGATGAAAGTTACTATGAAGATCTTTATTATGACATGTATGTAAAAAACAATAATATATATAGAATGGTTTTTTATAGCGAAGAAAATGCTACTAAACCGGAAGCTAAAATTGAGTTATACGATGGTGTTAGAGTGGTTTTAAATGCTGATGCGAAAATAGATGTTACTTTAAAAGATGAATTATTAAAAATTAATGTTAATAGTGATGATAGTACTGAAATAAAAATAACATATGAAATTGATAAAAAATTGGATGCTGATGTATCTATTGATGATAAAAAAGTTACTGTTAGTGCTATTATAGATAAAGAGAAAAAGTCAAATCAAGAAAATTCTAAAATAGATTTCACAGTTGATTTATTTGGAACTAAAATTGAAGGCGTTTTAAAATTAGGTGTTTCTTATAATGATAAATTAAGTGTAACAGTTCCTAATAATGCTCTTGATTTAAAAAATGAAGAGAATAATAGTAAATTTCAGAATGAAATACAGTCTTCTACAATGGGATCCATTATTTATACATATAAAAGAGGTCTTAACGGAACGGATATGGATGATTATGATGATTATGATGATGATTCCGATGATGATGCATTCAATGATATAATTGATGAATTTTAAAAAAACTAGCTATTGTGAAGTTGTCAATAAAAAGTGGACAGAAAAAAACTTTTAATTAAACCCTAA
>OIYS01001123.1_pt1 | contig 14832 bp, 17 predicted proteins | sample 1588271 | NCBI WGS metagenome assembly OIYS01 (sample SAMN03283286) | human gut metagenome | biome: human-associated habitat; material: feces | host: Homo sapiens | place: Peru | collected 2012
AAGCATTCCACGTTGCTCCAAGGCTGTTTTTTATGTTTTTGTTTTTGATTCCATTCACGATTCGGCAACAGTATAATCATTGCCCATGTAATTTTCCACTGAGCCCACAACTGGGCAGAGTGGACTGTGAAGGATTGGAGTAGCCTTTCATGCAATTCTTCAGCAGTGCCGAGGTGATTGTGGCGGCGGCGTGAAAAAAGATTTGCGAGGGTGAGAAAAAAATTGTATCTTTGCATCGCTTTTAGGGAAATGCTCCCTGATAGCAGCGTTCGGGATATAGCTCAGTCCGGTTAGAGTATACGTCTGGGGGGCGTGGGGTCGCTGGTTCGAATCCAGTTATCCCGACCACGCACAAAGCTTGATAGCACCACCCGCTATCAAGCTTTTTTTCTTCTCCCCCATTCTCATTATTTTAAAAAACATTAAAAGCTCAGTTAAATATATACTTTTAACACCTTAAACGATACTATCTAATGATTAAATGATTATATTTGTAGAAATTCTACAAAAACAAAATCGTAATGATACTCAAAATCGAATTTGAAAACTTTTTCTCCATCAAAGACCAAGTGAGAATTGACTTCCGTGCTGCCAATATCAATACAGCATTGGCTCGTGAATTGGGACATAATGTGATGGTCTGGAATGGGGTGCCTATTTTAAAGTCCGTTGGTTTGTTTGGTCCAAATGCTTCGGGCAAATCGAATGTGATGAAGGCTATTAATTTCTGTTGCAGAATGATTTTAGACTCCCATCTCTATAATGAGGGGACTGTATTCAATTTTGAACCTTTCAAGTTTGATGGGTGGCAAGATAAATCGAGCAAATTCCTCATCGATTTTGTGTGCGACAATATCGAATATGAGTATTCTTTTGAACTGACCAAGGAAAGAATACTCTCAGAAAGCCTATATCATTATCCTGTTGGTAGGCGTGCTAAAGTATTTGTTCGTGAGGCCAATGGCAAATATAGCTTTGGAACTGGAGTTATCGCCAAACCCTTAGATGTGGTCTTAAACACGAGTGAGAAAAATCTGTTTCTGAGTAGAGCAAGTTCCATGAATCGAGAATTTGCACAAAAACTATATCGTCATTTTATGAACCAGTTCTTGCTTGGACTGGTAAATGTGAATGAGGTGATGGTGCTTGATAGCTTCAACACCTACAAGAAAGTGATTCTCAAAGCTCTTGAAATCTGCGACACCGACATTACCAACATAGAGGCAAGAAAAGAACAAACGCCAGCTCCAGTGGTGATACCAGGACAGGGAGAACTCACATTTAAAATGGTGGATGTGCTGAAATTCAAAACATTCCACCGAAACCAAAAGGATGTGATGTTTGATTTAGACTTGGAGGAATCAAGTGGAACAAGAAAACTTTTTCAGATATTGATTCGCTTGCTTGATGTGGTGAAAAACAGAAAAGGCATTATGATGGACGAGTTTGATTTAGGACTTCACACTCGATTAGCAGATTTTATTTTAGACTTGATTCACGCATCGGAAGGAAGCCAACTTTTATTCTCGTCACACAACACCAATCTCATTGATGTGAAAAGATTGAGAAGAGACCAAATTGTGTTTGTCAATAAGAAGGAAAATGGTGCTACTGAAGTGTATTCTCTCTACGATTTTAAAGATTTCCGTGAGAATATGGATGCCGAAAAGGGGTATATACAAGGTCGATTTGATGCCGTCCCGTATGTCGACTCCTCCGTTGAAAGTATCAAACAACTATTGGAGGATTGATTATGGCAAGCAAAAGAGAGAAAGCACCGATAAAGCGAATGCGCAGGATTATCCTGGTTATCTGCGAAGGAGAAACGGAGGTTGGCTACATCAATCTCGTGAAGAAATGGTATAAATCGCCTGTGCGCATCGTCTCACATATAGAGGGGACAAAAATCACTCAATCTCTTGTTGAAAAACGAGCGCGAGAACTGAAAATTTCGCCTTTCGACAAGGTTGATACATTTCTAATGTATGACATGGACGTTGCCGCCGTTAATAAAAAAGTGATGGCGTGCAAAGCAGAGCCACTACTGAGTAATCCGTGTTTTGAAATATGGCTCCTTCTACACGCAAAAGACCAAAAATCAGCATTATGCTCCGATGCCGTGCTGAAAGAACTGAAGAAAAGCGCTTCTGTTTGGAGCAACTACAACAAAGCCTATTATACGGCAACACAGCAAACCTATCTTAAAGAACATCTCGGCAAAGCCATAAGTAGAGCAAAACAACTCAAAGATTTCCAAAACCCTTCCACAAGGATATACAAGCTACTGGAAATTCTTGAAAATTAGCACTGCATCTGGTAAAGTACCCGAAAACGAAACACCGATTTAATCCATTTTAATCCAATTTTCACCCTATTAAAAAATATATCGGTGATAATGGATTTTTAATTGGGTTAAATCGGTGTTTTTGATTCTTTATCGGAGCACTCGGAGTAATCAGAGCACTCCGAGGCTCTATTCTCTAAGTTCTAACCTCTAATTTCTAACCTCCAACTTCTAACCTCTAACTTCTAATTTCTAATTTCTAATCTCTAACTTCTAATTTCTAATCTCTATTTAGATGTGGAGGAGGTCGCGGTAGAGGTCGAGAGCGATGCGCATTTGGTCGTCGGTGATGGTGTGGCCAGGGCGCACGTCGCCACAGGCGGCGAGCAGGGTGCAGTTGATTTCGCCATGCTCACTTTTCTTGTCGTGGTGCATAAGGTGGAGCAACTCGTCGTAGTGGTCGCAGGTGATGTGGTAAGCGACGTAGTTGGCGTAAACGAAGTCGGCCAAGCGGTGCAAATCCTCTATCGGAAATTTCAGGATTTGGTGCGAAAGCACCATTTCTGCCACCATACCCCATGCCACTGCATAGCCGTGGGCGATGGGTTTGCCGTCGTGCAGCGCCTTGCTCTCGAATGCGTGCCCCACAGTATGCCCCAGGTTAAGCGCGCGGCGAATGCCTTGCTCGTGAGGGTCTTCCTTCACGATTCGCTCTTTCACCAGCACCGAAGTTTTGAGCAACTGGAGCAGATGCTCGGCATCTGCATTCTGGAAATCGTAGTTGATGAGTTTGATGAACTCATCGTGGCTGCTGAGCATACCGTGCTTCAGCATTTCTGCGTAGCCCGATTTCAGCTCAATAATCGGCAATGTGGCGAGGAAACGAGTGGAAATAATCACATCCGACGCCTCTTGGAAACACCCAATCTCGTTTTTCAGTCCACCGAAGTTGATGCCCGTCTTTCCGCCCACCGCTGCATCTACGGCACTAAGCAGCGTGGTGGGAATGTTGACAAAACTGATGCCACGCTTGAAGGTGGCGGCGGCAAAACCTCCCAAATCGGTCACCACGCCACCGCCAAGGTTCACCACCACCGATTTGCGAGTGGCACCACCTTGCTCCAGGCTGTTCCACACATGGGTGAGCGTGTCGAGGTTTTTGCACGAATCGCCCACGCCGATGGTGATGATTTGCGCCTCTTCCAAATGGCGGCTACGGATTTCGGGAAGCACTACACGTGCTGTGTTTTCATCTACTATCACCGCCAGATGGTTGTGCGGCTTGGCGTCGAGAATGGCATCAAGCGCGAGGGCAACATCGTTGGTGAACACAAGATTTTGCGACATTACTGCAATTATTGTTGTTTGTGTATATAATTTTTGGCACGAAGCAAGACTTCATCATAACGTAGGGACATGCCTTTGGCTTGTTTCAAACGCATCCACCAACGCATCCACGCACAACCAACAAGCCGAAGGCATGTCGCTACGCGATGGCGTTATCATTGGTAGATTTTCAAGCCTCCAACATGTGCCTTTTTTTTACTGTTTTGTGGCACGGAGTGCTTCCAAAAGCGATGGCAGAGCCTCGGCAAGGGCTATCATGCTGGGGTAAACGATGTCGGCACCTGCTTTGTAGAGGTCTTTTTCAGGAATTGGACCAGTGGTGACACCGATGGTGAACGAACCTGAAGCGTGACCAGCCTGCACACCGAGTGGCGCGTTCTCAATCACGATACATTCGCTTGGCTTTGCACCAGCCTTTTGCTGACCGCGCAAATATGGCTCTGGATTGGGTTTGCCGTTGCGAGTGTCGGCACCAGTCACACGATCGGTTTCAAACAAGCCGTCATAGTCTTTATCTATACGTTCGAGGATTGATGGCTGATTCGAGCCAGTGACCAGCACATTTTTCAAACCTGCTTCTTTAGTGATTTTCAGCACATCGGCAGCGCCTTCCATGATGGCAGGTTCGCCAAGTTCATTGAAGTAGCGACCCTTCACCTTATAGTATTCCCATGCTTCCTGGTCGGTGATATTCTTACCAGTGCCACGGCGGAACATCATTTTAACAATATCGGCACCTGTCATGCCCTCGTATTGGTAAAACTCATCGCGTGAGCACTTCACGTTGTTCTTCTTCATGAGTTTCACCCATGCGCGAGTGTGATTTTTCATCGAATCGTAAAGCACACCGTCGCAATCAACGAGAGCCACTTTAATATCAACGCTTTTGTTGCCACTATATTTCAGATAGTTGGCTATTGCTGTTTGTTCAGTCATTTTATTATATGTTTTTATTTAACCGGTTATCTAACTGTGATGTGGAAACAGCCCTGCTTGCGCTCGTAGATGGCGTAGCAGCGGTTTGCCTCCCTGAAATTGTAAACGATTTCTGCAAGAATATTTTTCAAACTCTCCAGCGAAATGCGATAACTGTCGTCAAGGCAGTCGAACTTCGTCCAACTGATGTCGAACGTGGTGCCGTAGAGGTGGCACGATTGCTCTGTGGCGGCAGCGTTGCGCTTTCTGAGTTTAGCCACAGTGTGCTCGGTGCGCAGCAGGCTGTTCACCCTTATTCGGTAGCCCTTGCCTCCGCGCGCCTTGATAGTGTCTTGGAAAGCCTTGCCAATCTCGTGCAGCAGATTTGCCGCTTTCGGCACGAGATAGGGGTGCGCATACTTCATCGTAGAGTCGATGTAATACACATCGCAGGTGTAAAGGCGCACGATAGGGCGTTTGAGTTTAAATGCCGACCTAACGTCGGTGATAGGGTCGATGCCATTGGCGCGTGCGGCTTCCAGTTGCATTGCATTCGAGTCGTTAAACAGTCCTGTCAGGCGGCCGGGCTTGATGTGTGTCTGCATCACATGCTCATCGCCATTGTCGGTGGCATGTTCCGACGCCTTCAGGTTTGAGTTGGTGACAATCATTTCATCGGTCAGCACATATTCCAATCTGTCTTGCTGATAGCCACATGTGTAAACCGACGACGATACAGCCAGCACCGCCACCACTATTATCAACGACCAAAGAAGAGTTCGCATTATGTTTTTTGTGTTGTATGTTTTTATCTGCCTACGGTTTGCACGTAGAGAATGTTTTTATTTTCGTCAAGATTCATTGTCTTTTTCATCGCATCGCGGTCGCAACCATATCTGAGCACCGTCTTCAATCCTGCCTGAGCGCAGTAGAGATACACATTTTGCGACGCAGCACCAGCCGCATAGCATTGATGCTCAATGTCTTTCTGCTTGGTCTTGTCGGCTACAAACACGATATTCACTGGAGCCGTAACGGCAAAGTCCTGAAGTGCCACCTCTTCGCGGAAGTCGCCAGTGGCAATGGGAGTGAGCGTGTTTTCCTCAGCGCTGTAACGGCTGATTTCGGTGGCAGTCACCACATAAATCTCAAGTTCCTGTCTATTCATAGCGGTGCCAATGGTGCGTTTGCCATCGTGAGTGATGCCCCACGCCGCCCAAAGCATATCGCTCAACTCCTGCTTAGTGACAGAGGACGAAGGGTTAATATCACGCTGTGAGCAACGAAGGCTCATTGCCTGCATCAGAGGCATACCGCCAGTTGTTTTAGGCTGTGGAAGCACCTCTGCATTAACGCTGCAGCACAAACCAATCGACGCTGCACACACCACAGAAGCGGTCAATCTATTCTTTTTCATATATCCCAGAATTTTGTTCCCACAAATATACGAAAAAGCCCCGAAACATCACCCCAAACCACCCAATAAATTATCCACAAGAAATCAGAAGTTATAAATCAGAAGTTAAGGAGTTAAGAAGTTAAAGAAGTCAAGACGATACTTTCGTAACACGCAATTTGCTTGGGAAGACACACCAATTTAATCCATTTAAACCCGATTTACACCTATAAAAATCAAATGATAAAAATAGGTGATAATGGATTTTTAATTGGATTAAATAGAGTGTAAAATTCCTACACGACTAAATATTTTTTTGCTGAATTTTGTGTGAGGTGCTTTTTTACCTCTGATTTCTTACCGGTAAACCTTATTTTGGGGTGGGGAAGAAGGTGAGGAAGTAGGGGGGGATGGGGGTTTCGAAGTGGAGGGGGGCGCCGGTGCGGGGCTGGTAGAAGGCGAGGCGGAAGGCGTGGAGGCAGAGGCGGCGCGCGCCGTCGATGTGGCTGCCGTATTTGTAGTCGCCCACGATGGGGTGGTGCAGCACTTGCATATGCACGCGGATTTGGTTTTTGCGGCCGGTGTGCAGATGGAGTTCGAGCAAGGCGAACTGGTCGTTTTGCTGGAGCAGTCGCCAGTCGGTTGATGCCCATTTTCCGCCATTATTGGTGCGGCTGCTTACGATTTTCATGCTTGGAGTGTCTTTCAACCAACTTTCCACATGACCTTCCTCCTTTGGCATAGTGCCTTCAACCACTGCCACATAGCGACGGTCGATAACGGTGCTGTGCCAGTCGGCAATCATCATTTGCTGCACTTCGGTGCTCTTGGCATACACCATCAGTCCGGAGGTGCGCGTGTCGAGGCGGTGCACCACATGGGCATGGCAACGCTGGCGCGTTTCCACAAAATAGCGGTCGAGCAAGTCTTTCATGTTGAGGCTGTTGCGTCCTACGCCCATCGAAAGCACCTCGTCGGCCTTGTCAACCACTATCACATCGGCATCTTCATACACCACGCTGAAATACTGGCTGAAATCGAAGAATGTGCGAGTGGTGCCAGGGTGCTTGCTGATTTCCACCAGTGAATCGGGGTGCACAATAAAGTCGTGTCGGGTTTGCGTCACCTTGTCAACCAATACGCCTCCACCAGCAAGGATGGCTTTTGCCTTGCTGCGACTGATGCCGTCGAGTTTTTTCATCACAAACTCAAGCAGCGGCATTTCTTCTCGCGAGAGAAACTGGGTGTATTTTGCATCAACGTGTGGCACATTGCCAGCAGGAGTGGGGCGGTGGTTGTTTTTACGCATAATATTTTGTTTTAAACAAATAAGCCCCTGTCGGACTAATTCGCACAGGGGCTTATGTATGTTGCTTAATTTTAGTTTTCGAAGAAGCGGCGGAAACGGTCGAAGATACGATTCTTGGTGGTTTCCGAAGGCTTCATATTTGAAGAATTCTTGAGCGATTCAAACGCCTTGCGTTCGTCGGTGCTGAGTTGCTCTGGGATGTAAACAGTGACATTGATTAGCAAGTCGCCAGTGCCGTAACTGTCGGGCGATGGCAGACCCTTGCCACGGAGGCGAAGAATCTTTCCAGGCTGTGTGCCAGGTTCGATGGTGACACGCACACGACCATCAACGGTAGGCACTTCCACCTTACCGCCAAACACGGCAGTAGGAATGTCGAGCATCAGGTTGTAAACGAGGTCGTTGCCATCGCGGTGGAGTTTGTCGTCGTGCTCCTCCTCAATCACGATGAGCAAATCGCCAGAAATGCCACCGCCGGGAGCCTCATTGCCTTTGCCACTCATTTTGAGTGTCATGCCTTCGCCCACACCGGCAGGAATATTGATGGTGATCACATCGTCTTTTTTCACCAAACCTTGGCCGCCGCATTCGGGGCAACGCTCTTTGATGATTTTACCCTTACCGCCACAGGTGTGACACTCGCTCTGGGTTTGCATTGTGCCGAGAATGGTGCGCTGAATACGAGTTTCCACACCGCTACCGTGACATGTAGGGCAAGTTTCGAGTTGGGTGCCGTTTTTCGCGCCAGTGCCGTTGCAGGCATTGCACGAAACCATGCGAGGAATTTTCAGTTTCTTCTCCACGCCGTGTGCCACATCTTTCAGGTTGAGGCGCACACGCACACGCAGGTCGCTACCACGCTGCATGCGACGGCCGCCACGCGCACCGCCACCGCCGAATCCGCCGAAACCGAATCCGCCGAAAATGTCGCCGAACTGCGAGAAGATGTCGTCCATCGACATGCCAGCACCACCGCCGCCGAATCCGCCTTGCGCTCCAGCGAAACCGAATTGATCGTAACGAGCGCGCTTGTCTTTGTTCGACAGCACGTCGTAGGCCTCAGCCGCTTCCTTGAATTTCTCCTCGGCGGCTTTCTTTTCCTCGTCGCTCTTGCCTTGCTGACGGTCGGGGTGATATTTGATAGCCAACTTGCGGTAGGCTTTCTTCAATTCATCATCTGTGGCATTCTTCTGAACGCCAAGCACTTCATAATAGTCTCTTTTTTCTGCCATTTTGCTGAAAAATTAATAAATAGTATATTACTGACCCACTACCACTTTAGCGTGGCGAAGCACTTTTTCATTAATAGTGTAACCCTTTTGCACAGTGTCGATCACCTTGCCCTTCATACTCTCGTCGGGAGCAGGGAAAGTGGTGACAGCCTCATAAATATCGGCATCAAAGTCGGTGCCAGTTGATTCCATAGGCTTCACTTGCTGTGATTCGAGGTATTTCATAAATTTGTTGTAGATGAGGTCGACGCCCTCTTTCAGGCCTTCCACATCTGAACTTTTGTCGATTGCGTCGATAGCGCGTTCAAAGTCGTCGATCACAGGAAGCAATCCAAGCATAGCCTTTTCGCCGCCATTTTTGATGAGTTCGGCTTTCTCCTTCACTGTGCGCTTGCGGTAGTTGTCGAACTCAGCCATCAGGAAAAGGTATTCCTTTTGCGACTTTTCGAGTTCGGCTTGCAATGCCGCTATCTTGTCTTCTGGAGTTTCCTCCTTTGCAGGTTGCTCTTCTTCAGCATTTTGGCTTTCAACTTCGGCATTTTGCTCCTCGGTTTGAGTTTCCTCTTGCTGCAATTCTTCTTCTTTAACCTGCTCTTGTTCTTTCTTGCTCATATTTCGTTTGAATTTCAATTTCATAAATGTGTAGTTGTAGTGACTTTTTCGCAAGTCATATTCAATAGCGATTGCGTGGCTCGCACTATGTAAACCACGCCCTCAGCAATTATTAATCAACGATATGCAAAAATAATGCCAACTTGCGTTGGCACAATATGGATGGGAAGGAATTACAACTGTATGACAAAATGGCTATATTCCTTGAAGTTGTCGGCAGCCTTTTCTGCCATTTCGGCACAGCTGAATATGCCGAAGATAGACGAGCCAGAGCCAGACATCGCCGCATAGGTGGCACCGCAGTCGAGCAGCGTGCGCTTGATTTCTGCCAATGAGGGGTATTGGGCAAACACGCTTTTCTCAAAGTCGTTGACCAACTCCTTCTGCCAATTCTCCATGCCATCTGACAGAATTTCGGGAATCGGCTTGGCTGATGGGGCAGGGGTGACCTGCGCATAGGCGGCCTTGGTGGGCACCGACACATCGGGCTTCACGAGCAGCATGTGCTTCCCTTTCAAGCACACATCGGTGGGAGTGAACTCATCGCCAATGCCAGTAGCCATCATGGGCTTGTTGTGAATGAAAAACGGACAGTCGGCACCGATTTTCGATGCCATTTTTGCCAACTGCTCATCGGTGCAACCAAGTTTGAACATGTCGTTGAGCATCTTCATGCAGAACGACGCATCGCTCGAACCGCCTCCCAGACCGGCACCGTCGGGGATATGCTTCACCAGATAAATATCCACAGGTGGCAGACCAAACACCTTTTCCATCATTCTATAGGCCTTCATCACCAAATTCTTTTCGGTGGGGCAGTCCACCACTCTGCCATAGCATGTGAGCGTGGATTCGGCGCCCTCGGCTGGCACTATCTCCAGCGAATCGGTGAGCGGAATGGGGTAGAACACTGTTTCGATATTATGATAGCCATCGGGCCTACGGCTCACAATGTTGAGACCGAGATTGATTTTAGCGTTGGGGAAAGTTATCATTATAATAGTTGTGTATTTATTCTGTTAAAGCACCGGACCGAGCAGGCGCGATGAGGATTCGAGTGCGCGTTGGTTCAATGGGCGTTTCACCCATTCCTCAAGCGTCATTTCCTCGCAACTTTGTTCGGAGTCGGCAAGGAAAATCGCCTTCATCTTGTCGCAGAACGATTTGCTGTAGATGAGCGCGTTGCACTCGAAATTGTGCTCGAGGCTGCGGAAATCGAAGTTGGTGGAACCCGTGGTCACAAATTCATCGTCGATAATCACGCACTTGGCGTGAAGCATACGCTTGGTGTAGAGCAGCACCTTGATATCGGCAGCCAAGCACTCTTTCACATAGGAGAGCGACGAATATTTCAAAATCTTGCTGTCGGGGTAAAGCGGAATCATAATCCGCACGTCCACGCCCGAAAGCGCAGCCGCCTGAAGCGCCGATTTCATACTCTCTTCGGGCAGAAAATAGGGCGTCTGGATATAGATGCACTTTTGCGCCTGTGAAATGGCACGCAACAGCACCATCGACATGGCGTTGAGTGGTTGAGTAGGGCCGCTAATCACGATTTGCATACCCACCGACTCGGCGTTTGGCGCGAGGGTGGAGGTGCAAGGCTGGTCGAGCAACATACGCTTCATGAAGTTCCAGTCGATGGCAAACGAGAATTGCAAGCCCTTCACGGCATCGCCCACGATGCGCAAATGCGTGTCGCGCCATGCCTTGTAGCCTTTTTCGCCTGTCACATAGCGGTCGGCAATGTTCATACCCCCGATGTAGCCCACTTCGCCATCAATCACCACCACTTTGCGGTGGTTGCGCCAGTTGAGCCTATTGGCAAGTTGTGGGAAAGTCACCTTCAGGAACGGATAAGCCTCCACGCCCTCCTCGCGCAAATGCTTGAAAAACGATGAGGCGATGCTCCACGAGCCCACATGGTCGTAGATTACCCTCACCTTCACGCCCTCGTGGGCTTTCTGAATGAGGATTTCCGCCAGTTCCTTGCCTATGGTGTCGGCTGAGAAGATGTAGTATTGGAAATTGATGTATTTTTTTGCCGAGAGCAAGTCGGCTTTCAGTTGGCTGAACTTTGCTTCGCCCTCGGTGAAGATGTCCACCTGGTTGGTTTTGAAGAAGTGAGGTTCGCCAAGGGAATTGACCAGGTTGATGATTTGCAGACTCGATTCCGAAAGGCTGAAGTTGGAGGATTCGGGGGTGTTGAGCGAAGCCTGGCCACTGCGTTTCATGCGATTGTTGCGCGAAATCATCATCACACTTTTCAAGCTCCTGCCGAAGAACAGATACACAAGAATGCCCACCACCGGCAGCAACAGCAGAACGGTGACCCACGCCAGCGAACGCACAGGGTTGCGGTTCTCCGACACCACCACTATGATGCACCCAATAGCGGTGATGATGTATAGCGCGGTGAACACGTAGAACACGGCATTTGCGTAGGGAAACAGTTCGGCTAAAAGCATTGGTTGTGTGAAATAAGGGTGACTTGCTTAAAGATTATCTTAAAAAATAAAAGGCTATCACGCCACCTTTCCGCTATGGGCTTAGGCGTAATGATAGCTTGGTGCTCTTGGGCGGTGAGGCGGTTATATGCTCTACTTCACCACCACCTTGCGCGACCACTGATTCTTGTAGCGCACGATGTAGAATCCCTTAGGCATTTCGATAGTCACATGGCTATCGGCGTTTACCTTCACCGATTTGATCAGTTGGCCCGTAATAGCGTAGATGTTGAAAGTGGCATCGTTGCTGCCTGCTGCGAAATAGATTACTCCTACTCCGCCTTTGACAGAAGCTACATTTGCAACACTTTCAGCCACAGCAGGCACTGGCTCAGGGGCTGCCCAAGTGCCAGCCGCGCCACAAGCGACCATAATAAGCAATATTGCGAGTATCTTCTTCATATCAAAGACAAAAGTATAAAGAAAAAACTGAAAAAACAATTTTTCCACACAATTTTTCTCAAAAATTTCCGTTAAGGGTGATTCTGTTGCAGAATGTGCTTGAACCCAAATCGGTCATTAGTCCGTGTAAGGATTTTACTGATTACTTCTTGCGGTCTTTCGGCTTTTATAAGATGCCTTTTGCTTGTTTTTAATTCGTAATAGCTCGCTATCACTCATTAAAAGACACTATGTTTGCCGGTGAATTCGGACGCCGGCCTTTGATGGTATAGGTTTTCTTAGCCATAAGGCTCTCCTAAAATAGTGAGGCGACCCCGAAAGGATCCGCCTCTTACACTATTTCAGTGTGAGCAGAATGCTTATTGCTGGCGAGTTGCTCCTCAGCAGTGAAAGAGAAATTCGTGACCTCATGCAAAAAAACATTATCCCCGATAGCCCCACCAATAACATTTTTTCGTAACTTTGTACTTGATTTACAGAAGCTAAAGAGTTGGCTGACGGAATCAACATAACAAAAGGTGTTATTGAAATTTTATCTTCTAAAGTCAAACTTCGCAAATTTGAAATTCCACGAAGATAAGGTTGGCAATAGCACCTACATCGGTTGCTTATACCCTGCCGTAATTGGCTGCTTATATAGCAAAATCGGTGTGGGTCTATTGTTTTATCCGTGGAATAGGTAATGCGAATACCTGACTTTAGGATAGAACAAGATACAATCCTCACACCTTTTTCATGTCTAATCTTTAACCGTTTCGCCGAGGATTGAGAAACACAAGAATAGAAAATGCGAAAACTTGCACTTCTCTTTTTTATGTCGCTCATCTCTTTCATGGCATCTTCACAGATACATTATAAAATTGCTGAAAATATATCATTAGAGTCTATAATACCACTCCCAAAGTTTGATATTGATTCCATTGAATCATATTCCTATTACGCAAATGGAGGAAGATACTCTTTTATAAAAGACCATGAGGGGCGCATCTTTTTTTTCTGCAATTATTACCGAAATATGTCCGGCTATGTTTATTGAGGGCATATATCCCGATTATGAAAATGCCAAAGTACGGTATTTTATATTTGACGATACTGAAATATCAAAAGAAAACCGTAATCGGGTTTTCGTAGGAACGCTTCTCTCTCAATCCGAACAAAAAATAGTCCAAGATTATCTCAATTCATTTAGGAGTACAGGTGTTAATTCACCGCAAATGTACACACCCAATAGTTTTAAGCAGTGGAAAACATCACAATTTGATGATTAAACAACATGGTATGATTGTTACAACTAACTCTAAATTTCTAAAACATCTTACAACGGTTGCAATATCTGTTGGTGTGGCAATGGGTGCGATAATACCGTCTTTCGCAAGTGTGTTATTACTGGGTACTATAATTGGAGTTATTCTAAACCCCTCGCATGAACATAACTATTATGCGTGCGCTTGCGATGACGCTCCATTATTGACCGAGATACAAGCCGTCGCTGTTGGAATTACCGTTTTTCTGATATTAGCAATCGGAATATTCTTTATCACTCGCAAACTCAGATTCTCAAAAGGGGAACAAGTGATAGCGTTGATAATATTTACCCTAATCAATTATGGAGTTCTATCAACAGCAGTAGAAATACTGCATACCCAAGTAAGTGGATAATGGTACAAAAATCAGTAAAATTTCCCTTTATAGGATGTTTCTCAAAAATGTACCGTTCAAAATAAATCAAGATGAAAAAGCTGATATACTTCGCAATACTCATATTTGCTGTGGCTTGTGGGTCAAAAACACAACATATTTCACCAAGAGTTGATGATTCTTTAGCGCAATACCGTGATACTCTTATCGGGAGATTTAACGGCATAGATATTGACACGCTTATATGTGAGCCGATTGATTCACTCTCTCCTATGACTGACGAATGGTTTGGTGGCAAGCATTTCCAATGGAGAGTTTACACCACAAACGGAACGGTCAAAGACCTTATCATTGGAAATACTGAAAGAATAGATTTTATAAAAGAGGGAGATTTAGACGGTAACGATACAGAGGAATGGGGATATGTTTCACAATACCCAACTTCACAATGGGAGAACTACCACTCATTTACTGCAATAAACAAAGAGTGGAAACCTCTTATAGACCCCACTCCTATATGGGAAAGCCATATAGATATAACGGGAGCAACAGAGGGAACGATTACTTATGATGATATAGCGAAACCTTCTCATAAAAAAGGTTATGGTTATGTCGATATTAAATTTAGCGATATTCGTAACAATGGAGAAGATTTCCTATTGATTGACACTGTATTCCAAGTGACATCCTACAAATAGCATCAAATATGGGTAAGATTCTGATAATTGGAGTAGGTAGCGCAGGGGTTAATACAGTTAAGCACATGAGAGAAGTAGGCATACCTAATGCCGAATACATTACAATGGGCGACTTTGAAGATAAAGTGTCTGTTATTCCACATTATAATCTTATAGAGATGAGTGGATTGGAGAGCCTACACAGTGGAGCGACAGCAGAGAATTGGAAAGAGTGTGCTGAACTTGCAAAAGACGGTATTTCAGAAATTACAGAATCATATATTAAAGAAAAATCGTAGAAGTACATTTTTCAAGGATTTTCTATTTTATAGGTTGATTCAGAAAATGTACCGTCTATTGAGAATCGCATATCACAGCATAATCCTCAATCCATTTCACCGTCTTGAATGGCAGAATCTTAAACCCAAATCGGTCATTAGGCCGTGTAAGGATTTTACAGATTACTTCTTGCGGTCTTTCGGCTTTTATAAGATGCCTTTCGCTTGTTTTTAA
>OIYS01001124.1_pt1 | contig 14822 bp, 20 predicted proteins | sample 1588271 | NCBI WGS metagenome assembly OIYS01 (sample SAMN03283286) | human gut metagenome | biome: human-associated habitat; material: feces | host: Homo sapiens | place: Peru | collected 2012
ATTTAAAAAAAATAACATTTCTGTTGGAATGTCAAAAGAAGAAATGTTAGATATATTTTATAGAGAGCTTTATGAGGCTTTGCAAAATGATAAAAAAGCCTTAGAAGTACTAGAAGATGTTTGGAAAAGAAAAGAAATAAAAATGCGTAAATTAAAATAGAAGAATTTAATTTATAATAAATTCTTCTATTTTTTTATTATCTACTAAGTAACTAACTTTATTTATACCGTATGTGTCATTTATGGAATAACCAATAGCGTATTTTATTTCTTCTAATATGGTATTATTTTTAATATCATCAAATAAATAATTATTAAAACTTAAATTTATATTATTCTCTAATATTTCATAATCTTTTAATTCGGCATTGGCATTTAAGAATCCGATCAAATTTGTTTTTTCTAAAGGCCTTGATTTTAGTTGATCTATTATTATTTTTACTTTTTCATCTTCATTATTAGAAACCGTAGTGACAGGAATATAATAATATCCTTCACTGGTAGAATTTAAGTAATAACTGATAACTTGTGTAGTGTTTTTAAAATTATTAATATCAACAATTTTGTTTACACCAAAGCTTTTATCCAAAATTGATGGCAATTTCTTTTTGCTATTGGGTAATTCATTTAAAATACTACCATTAACAAAAATCATTATTTCTTTTATATTTTCCTGACTGGTTAGAGTAAATATTATCGATTCAATCATTTTTTCTTCATCGTTTTTTGAAACATTTAAAAACTCTTTAGAGAAGTCTATTTTTAGAAGACCATTATCAAGGGTTATGCTGTTTATAGTCGTGTTCTTAGGAATTATGGCTTTAAACTCGTAAGGGATATAGATTTCTTCGTTACTTTCTTTAATAAGACATCTAAGTAAATATTTAGCTTTTTCAATAGTATCTTTTTCATTAGAAATAATATCAGTTCGAGCTACATAATCATTTTTATCTATTAAATATATTGCCGCTTTATTAGTTTTTATATAATTTATTTCATTTTTTATTTTTAATGGCTTGGCACTTTTGGGAAACAAATATAATATTGCGAGAATTAAAAGAGCAATAGTTGAAAGGGCAATTTTCTTGTAAGCATATTTTTTTAACATAGTATCACCTAATAAAAATATATTTTTATTATTTCTAAATATGCAAAAAAGCTTCTTGCGAAGCTTATAATTTTATTTCTCCTAATTTAAGTAATTCAACCACAGCTTGGGCACGTCCTTTAACTCCAAGTTTTTGCATAGCATTTGATATGTGATTTCTTACTGTTTTTTCGCTTATTTTTAAATCATTTGCTATGTCTTTAGTTGATTTATTTAATATTAGCAATTTAAATATTTCTTTTTCTCGAAAAGTCAAAATGCTTTTATTCATATTTCCTCACTTTCATATTAATATCCTTCACATTATTTTATGAAATTATATTGTAAAAGTGAGAATGATTGCCCAATCTACGTTTATTTTTGAAATTTTATAGTAATGTACATTTGATTGCTATACATGCTTTGAACTTTTTTGATAATCTTATTTGCTATTTCTTTATTGTGCTCTTTTAAATCAACTGTAACATTTATTTGATCGTTTGTTATCTTAACAAAGGATTTATATCCAAATTCTTTTTCAATTTCCTTTTCAATTTGATTTTCTTTTCCTTTATTAGAATTTAGTGCTTGTAAAGAGTTATAAGCATCATTTTTTTCCTCAATAGTTGCAGTTTCATCTAAAAGTATAGTTTGTAATTTTTCCATTTCAGCTAATACGCTTTCATCCGCGGATACTCTTAAAGATACCAATAAATCGCTTTCAGAAATATCTGCTTCTTTTGATACTTTTTCTGTGTTTGTGGCTGCTATTTTTTCCAAAGTGTTATCTGAAATTGTAACATAATAAATACTTAAGATTAATATCAAAGAAAATAAAGTTACAAACCACATATTTTGTTTGTTAATCATAGTTCCTCCTTTGTAATTCTATTAAAATATACGATTAACAAAAATATCTATGACAAATAATTTTAATTTTAACATTTTGTGTTATAATATGAATGGTGATGTTATGGTTACACTTTCCAAATTATTTATTACTTTTATTATTTACAGTTTTGTTGGATACATTGCTGAAGTTATATGTGTTAGTGTTGAATTTAAAAAATTAACTAATAGAGGCTTTTTGTGTGGGCCTATATGTCCAATATATGGAATTGGAGCAGTTTTGATGGGAATATTTCTAAAAAAATATGAACATGATGCTCTTGCTCTGTTTTGCTTAGGGGCCATTCTTGCTTCTATAATAGAGTATATGACCGGATGGGTTTTAGAGAAGGTCTTTCATAACAAGTGGTGGGATTATAGTAAACATAAATTTAATATAAATGGACGAGTTTGTATGAGTAATGCAATTTTGTTTGGACTAGGTGCCGTAGGGGTTGTAATGTTTGTAAATCCGTTTATTTCTAATTTATTGAGTAAGATAAGTAATAAGTTAATTATAATTGTAGCAAGTATTACTTTTTTAATATTTATTCTTGATTTAATATATTCTTGGATTGTTGCTTTTAACTTGCGTCATAATATTATTATAGTTGAAGATTTGAAAAATAGTAAAATTGGTAATATTCCGGAAAAAGTCGAAGCCGTATTATCAAAGCAAATTAAAAATATTAAAAGAATTCCTAAACGTATTTCTCAGACTTTTCCTAAATTTATTGGTAATTATAAAATAGAATTTGATATTATAAATAAATTAAAGAAAGAAAAAAAAGAAAAAGATAAAAAGAAAAAGAAAAACAAATAAAAGTTTTTCTTTTTTTAAAGGAAAAACTCTCGGCCTTTCGTAATAATAAAAATGAAGGGAGAGATAATGAAATTTGTAACAGTTAGGCAAAGAGATGCTAATGATTGTGGATGTGCATGTTTGCAAGCAATTATAAAATTCTATAATGGCTATATTCCGATTGAAAAAATTAGAAATGATATACTGCTTGATAGTGGAGGAGCAACAGCATATCAAATTATAATGGCTTCAAAAGAATATGGTTTGGAGAGCAAGGGGTTAAGAGTTACATACGAAAATTTACTTTTAAGTTCATATCCTTTGATTGCCCATGTTATTTTGAATAATGGATATGGTCACTATATAGTTATATATAAAATAAAAAAAGATATTTTATATATTATGGATCCTGCGAAAGGCAAAATAAAAATGTCTAAAGACGAATTTTTAAATATTTGGACTAATATCGTAATCATTTTCCATCCAACACAAAAAGTAATAAAAATGACAAAACCTAAAAATGTTTTTTTAGTATTCTTTTCATATATTTCCAGATTTAAAAGTAAGTATTTAGGCTTTGTTTTGCTGAATATTGTAGTGACTTTTCTAATGATAATAGGTAGTTTTTATTTGAGTTTCATGCTTGATGATACTGCAAGTATTTTTTCCTTAAAAAAACTATCCATGGTATTTTCTTTCTTAATGTTAATGGAAATTATTTTAACGTATTTACTGCAATACGTAAGAATAAAACTAGGCTATATCATTGATAGCGTGATAATAAAAGGCTTTGTTACAAAAATTTTTTCTCTTCCTTTAAACTATCTGCAAAAAAGAAATCCAAGTGAATTTATATCGAGAATTAATGATCTATTTGAAATTAAAAATTTGTTTTCGGATATAGTTGTTTCCATGTTTTTGGATTCGATTTTGCTGATAGGGTCTTTTATAGTTCTTTTAAAAATAAATTGGTTTATGGCTTTACTGACATTGTTATTTTATTTTGCTATTTTAGTAATAAATATTATTTTTAGTACGAAAAGTTATAGAAATGCCCATAAGATTCTTTTAGAAGAAGTTATGTTTAATAACTATCTTGAAGATAGCATTTTGATGATTTCGACTATTAAAAATTTATCTGTTGAAAAGAATATTGTAAAAAAAATATCTAATAAACTCGACGAGCTTTATTATTATGTAAATATACATAGTTTTAACAGTTCTAAAGCTAGCACTTGTATGGAATTTATAAGAAAATTTGGTGGCATTATAATTATTTTGGTTGGCGCCATAATGGTTGCAAAATCTAAATTCACAATAACAAGACTAATTCTTTATTCCTCAGTGTTGACACTTTATGAAATGGCGATTATGAATATTAATAAAATCATTCCTAAGTATTTTTTCTTAAAACCGTCGTTTGATAAGATAAGTGAATTTTATAATATTTGTTGCGATGACAAAAAAGATCTTATTCCATTTAAAGAAGGTACAATTGTATTTAAAAACTATTCTTTATCATATGATGATACTAATTTTGCCCTAAAAAATATTAATATAAATATAAAAAATAAGTCACACACCCTTTTAACTGGCAAAAGCGGTATTGGAAAAAGTTCTCTTTTAAAATCTTTTTTTACGGATAATTATAAAGGTGAAATAACCATTAATGATGTGAACATAAAAGATTATTCTTTAGAAACCATACGGCAAAATATAATTTACGTGGGACAGAATGATAGACTTTTTTCTGGTAATATCTATGAAAATATAACTTTGTACAAAAAAGTATCCCCCCAAAAGTTTTACAACGTATGTAAAATCTGTGGCGTTGATCTAATATTGAAAAATAAACCATTTAGATATTTTACAGACATAAATGATCAACTTAATAATTTGAGTGGTGGAGAAAGGCAAAGAATTATTTTGGCAAGATCATTACTAATTGATGCAAGCATTTATTTAATTGATGAGGCTTTAAGTGAAGTTGATTTAGCAATGGAAAAAGAAATCATTAAAAATGTTAAATTGTTTTTGAAAGATAAAACTGTTATTTATGTGAGTCATAAAAATGTGAAAGAATTATTTAAGGACATTATTTGTTTGAAATAAGGAGGTTTAATGAGTAACGTTTTAAACAAAAAGCAGTTGTTAGAAATAAAAGGTGGAAGTGCAAAATATTTTATTGCTGCGGCAATAATTGGCTTTGGTACCTTCATCATAGGAATTATAGATGGCTTAGTTAGGCCACTAAAATGTTATAGGAGAAGATAATGATTAATTATAGTGAACTAAAAAATATTAGAGGAGGAATATCCTTTACCGCAGCTTTGATGGCAGCAATTTCCAAGAATATAACAACTATATTAAATTTAGGCCAAACTCTTGGCTCAGCAATTAGACGTATTTTAAGAAAGAATTATTGCTAAATAAAGAGCTTTTACAAGATTAGTAAAAGCTCTTATTTTGTTTAAAAGCCGAATAATTTGTATTGTCAAAGCGATTTTTAAGTGTTATAATAAAAGCCGTGAGACGAAGGGAGGGAATTTGATGACTAAAGTGGTAGTTCAAGATGGTAACGTTGAAGTTGCTTTAAAAAAGTTTAAGGCCAAAGTTGCACGAAGCGGTGTCCCTTCGGAGTTAAAGAAAAGAAAACATTATGAAAAGCCAGGAGTAAGAAGACGTAACGAATTAAAAGAAATGATCAAAAACGCTCGTAAAAATAAACGCAAAAGAGGCGATAGATAATGAATGAACGAATCCTAAATGACTTGAAAGATGCCATGAAAGCTCAAGACAAATTTAAATTATCTGTCTTGAGAATGTTAAAAAGTGCATTACAAATGGAAGCCATTAATAACAAAACTGAATTAACAGATGATAATGTTATTAAGGTTATTAAAAAACAGGTTAAATTAAGAAAAGATTCAATTTCTGAGTATCAAAAATGTGGAAAAATGGATACAGTTGAAGATCTTAACAATGAAATAGCAATTTTGGAGGAATATCTTCCAGAAGAGATGTCTATTGAAGAAGCAAAAAAATGCATTGATGAAGTCTTTGCTGAGTTGAATCCATCTTCAATTAAAGACATGGGCTCAGTCATGAAAAGACTAGGTGAAAAAATCACCAACGCTGATATGAAAGAAGTTAGCAGATTAGTTAAGGAAAAATTAAGTTGATTATTCAACTTTTTTTATTGGCCTAAATAAGTATATTTTATGTCTTTTGTTTTTTTAAATTCATATATTTATTTAGGTGATTATATGAACATTGTAAATAATATTAAAGAATTTTTGTATAATAAACAATATTTTATAAATTTTTACGAAAATTATATTCACCTATATAATTTTCAAGAAATAGAATCTATTTCCAGTGGTGAAATAAAGGTTAAATTTGCTCAATTTAGGATGATTATTACGGGGCTTAATTTTGTGGTTGCAAGATTAGAGAATAATGAAATGCTCATAAAAGGAAAAATAAATAAAGCGGAGTATCACTATTATGAATAAAGTGTGGGTTTATTGTGACAAAATTGAAAAATCAAAAATAATAAAAAAAATGATAAGGCTTTCCATAAATTTTTATGATGAAAAAGATATCGATGGTCACTTTTTATTCTTAATAAATGAGAGTGATATAAATAGGCTTAATAAATATTCAGTTTATAAGTTTTCGGTGTATAAATATGAAGGCTTAAAAAAATATGTAAGCGTTTTAAGAAATACTAGAACTAAAATTATAATGGGATTTATAGCAATATTATTAATTATTTTTTTAAGTAATGTGATTGTATCCGTAAATATAATACATTCCAAAAAGGAAATTCGTTTTCTTATATTAAACGAGCTAGAAAAAGAAGGCATCAAAAGATTATCGATAAAAAAAGATTTTAAATCCCTTGAAAAAATAAAGAAGAAGATTTTAAGCAATAATAAAGACAAGCTAGAATGGTTAGAGATTGAGTCGAAAGGCATGTCATATGTCGTAAGAGTTGAAGAAAGAATTATTCCCCCTAAAAAGGAAGAAAAAAAATATTGTAACGTTTTAGCTACCAAAGAGGGAATCGTTCGAAGAATCTTTTTGAAAAATGGGGTAAGTCTTATAAAAATTGGTAGTTATGTCAAGAAAGGTGATATCATATTTACTGGCGATATAATTCTTAATGAAGATACAGTATCATGTGTTTGTGCTGAGGGAAATGTTTATGCTGAAGTTTGGTATAAAATAAATGTTGAAGAGCCATTATTAATTACGCAAAAAGTAAATACAAAGAGAAGACGTAACAATATAATGATCGCCAAAAATGGTAATGAATATAAAATATTTAAAAAGCGCCTTGATAAATCAACTGATATAAACCATTATCTTTTTAATTTATTTAATTATGATGTTTATTTTCAAAAGGAAGCTGAGTATAAAGTTTTGAAAAAGCGCCTAAGCGAAAAAGAAGCAACGGATATTGCTATAAAAAAAGCTATGAAGTCTTTAGAAAATCGCTTAGATGATGAAACAAAAATATTATCGCAAAAAGTTTTGAAAAAAAGAATAAATGATAGTAAAATATATGTAGAACTATTTGTTACTGTTGAAGAGAAAATTTCACAACAGCAAATTATTGAATAAGAAGTGGAGAAATAATTATGATATGGGATATAGCACTTAAAACTTTTCATGGAATATGGCCAATACTTACAATCTTTATTATTGTTTTAATAACGGCAAGAATAGCATATGTAGTTAGTCATAAGGAAAAATTCTGCTTTTATAAAGAATTCTGGACACTTTTTTTCTTAATATATATATTACTATTATTTCAACTATTAACTACAACTGAAATTAATCATTCTGGGGGCATCAATTATGTTCCTTTTACAGAAATAATGAGATACAAGGTTGGTAGCAAGCTATTTATTTATAATGTTTTAGGCAACATAATAATATTTATACCTTTTGGCTATTTTATTTCATCTTATATTAAAGCTAAGAAAATATCGCTTCCATTTTTAGTTACGCTTATTGTAAGTGCATCAATTGAATTTGTACAATTGAAAATAGGAAGATCATTTGACGTTGATGATATCATTCTTAATGTTTTAGGTGGTGTTATTGGTTATTTGATTTATATAGGTCTTACCGCTATAAAGAATCACTTACCAAAATTTTTCCAACGAGATTTATTTTATAATCTAATTTGTCTTGTCGTTGTGGTACTTTTAGTGTTATATTATTTTGGATATATTAAATTGGGAGTTTTGATATGATTGACTATGAAATTAATGATAACTATGGATATTTAGATGATTATTCGTATTTGGACGGAGTTATTAAAAGCACATTAAAGCATGAAAAAGTAAAAAATGCGATATTTTCGATAATTTTTGTGTCGGATAGTGAAATAGAAAAAATAAATAAAGAATACAGAGGCATAGATCGTGTGACGGATGTAATTTCGTTTGCTTTTGAAGATCACAAAGACGTTATCTATAAGAATTTACGTGTTTTAGGCGATATATATATATGTATTCCCCGAATGAAAGAGCAGGCCGCTTGTTATGGCCATTCTGAAAAAAGAGAGCTTGCTTTTTTGACGGTTCATGGGTTACTACATTTACTTGGCTATGATCATCAAACAAAAGAAGATGAAGAAAAAATGTTTTCGTTACAGGAGTTGATTTTAAATGGAGAAAATATCAAGAGATAAGTTAAAGAAAAAAGGATTTAAAAGATTTCTAATGAGCTTTAAAAATTCATGGGATGGGTTAGCTTATTCTTATAAAAATGAACAGAGCTTATGGATTCATGGTGTATGTACGATATTTTGTATATTATTTGGTTTAGCTCTTAAGATATCTTTTACAGAGTGGGCAATAATTTTAATAGCTTTAGGGGTGACATTAGGAATGGAACTTGTTAATACCGCTATTGAAGCAGCAGTTGACTTAGTAACTTTGGAAATTCATCCTTTAGCTAAGATAGCTAAGGATTGTGGCAGTGCTGCTACTTTTATAATGTCAATGATTTCAGTGGTAATTGGCTTAATAATTTTTGTCCCTAAAATTATTCATATATTTTTTTAAATAATTATTATAAATAGTAAGTGAGGTGTTTATATGAAAAGCGGTTTCGTAAGTATAATTGGAAGGCCTAATGTTGGTAAATCAACGCTTATTAATTCGTTAATTAAAGAACATATAGCAATTACATCTGATAAAGCTCAGACTACCAGAAATGTAATTCAGGGTATATATAACGAAGAAGGTTATCAAATAATATTTGTGGATACTCCAGGGATCCATAAACCAGTAAGCAGGTTGGGAAGAGTCTTAAATAAGCAAGCATACACATTCATGAAAAACGTTGATGTTGTTTTATTTGTTGTTGATGGTCATGATGGTATTGGCACTGGTGACAAATGGATTATGGAAAATCTTACCAAAACTGAAGCTCCAGTAATTTTAGTAATTAATAAAATAGACAAAATTTCTGATGAACAATTAATGATGACAATTACTGAATATAAAGAATTATTTCCTTTTGCTGAAATTGTTCCTACTTCAGCAATCAAAAACGATAATACAGATAGATTAATAGAAGTTATAAAAAAATATTTAACAGATGATATTAAATATTTTGAAGATGATGAAATAACGTCAAATTCCGTATCGTTTATGGCTGCCGAAACAGTAAGGGAAAAACTTTTAAATGTTACGGAAGATGAAATACCTCATTCATTAACTTGCCATTGTGTTAAGTTTGAAGAAAAAAAAGATATTGTGAATATCGCTGTAGATATAATAGTTGATCGTGATTCGATAAAAAAAATCATAATTGGTAAAAATGGTGCTAGATTAAAAGCTGTAGGAACTCTTGCAAGAATTGATATTGAAAAGTTACTTCATAAAAAAGTTTATTTGGAATTATTTGTGAAGACTATAAAAGATTGGAAAGATAAAGAAAAATATCTTACTGAGCTAGGATTTATGGATTTTAAAATATAATGAATAAAAATATTTTATTTGCCTCATATAATATGTAGAGGTGAAAAAATGGATAAAAAGGAAGCCTGGGAATTATTTAAAAAAACGGGAAAAATAGAATATTATTTAGAATATAAAAAGCAAGATAAGAAGTGATATTGTGATAGAAAAAGTTGAGGGTATAATCCTTAAAGAATCACTTTATGGAGATACTTCAAAAATCATTCAATTATTGACTAAGGAACATGGACTTATAAGTGTTATATGTAAAGGGGCTAAGAGCCCTAAAAGTAAACTTAGAGCGGTAACTTTAAAATTTACATATGGATTTTTTAATATTTATTACAAGGAAAATAAACTTTCAACTTTGATTTCAGTAGATGTTATTAATCCTTTCTCTTTTCTAAAGAATGATATTATTTTAATAAGTTATGTTGGATTTATTTGTGAACTTACTAGCCAGGTTGTTAAACAAAATGAGTTTTTTCAAGGATTTAATGATTTGATCGAAGGGATTATTAAGATAAATGAAGGATTTGATCCTTTAATTATTACTAATATTCTTGAAATAAAATATCTTCCTTATTTAGGAGTTGGAATATCTTTAGATGGGTGTAGCATTTGCGGATCAACTAAAAATATTGTAACCGTGGATGGCGATGCTGGTGGCTTTATATGTGAAAAATGTTATACTAATCAATTAATAGTTGATACAAAAGTTATTAAATTACTGCGGTTATATTATTTAATTGATATTAAGAGTATTTCAAGTATAAAGATTAGCGATAAAATAAAAAATGAGATAAATATGTTCATTGATAAATATTATGATCGGTATACCGGTTTGTATTTAAAAAGTAAGGATTTTTTAAAAAAATTGATTGATTCTTCTAATAATTTTGATATAATAAACATATAAAAGCAGTGACGGGTGTGGAAAGCCTCGAGCTATAATAAATTAAAGGGATTCTTAGGAATAAATAAGGTGGAACCGCGTGCATTGCTCGTCCTTATGTTCTTAGGATTTTTTTATTTGAGGAGGAAAAAATGAAATTAACTATGGATGAATTGGTAAATTATTGTAAACAGTATGGATTTGTTTTCCAGGGAAGTGAAATATATGGAGGTTTGGCAAATTCATGGGATTACGGTCCATTAGGTTGTGAAATGAAAAAAAACTTACGTGAAGCTTGGTGGAAGAAGTTTGTAAGTGAGAATATATATAACTATGGGATTGATTCAGGCATTATTTTAAATCCTGAAGTATGGGTTGCTAGTGGACATGTAACTAGTTTTAATGATCCATTAGTAGATTGCAAAAAGTGTAAAAGTAGACATAGAGTTGATAAACTTATTGAAGATTATACAAACGGAAAAGTAACGGCTGAAGGCTGGAGTAATGAAAAGATGGAGAATTATCTTAAGGAAAATGAGATTCCATGTCCTAAATGTGGAAGATGTGATTTTACACCAATACGAAAGTTTAATTTGCTTTATGAAACCTATCAAGGAGTAACAGAAGATAATAAGAGTAAAGTTTATCTACGTGGTGAAACAGCTCAAGGAATATTTATAAATTTTTTAAATGTTCAAAGAAGCATGCGCTTAAAACTACCATTTGGTATATGTCAAACTGGAAAAGCATTTAGAAATGAGATAACACCAGGTAATTTTATATTTAGATTGCGAGAATTTGAACAAATGGAGATGGAATTTTTCTGTAAACCTGGAGAAGATTTAGAATGGTTTGGATATTGGAAGAGTTACTGCTTAGAGTTTTTAAAAGAGCTAGGTCTAAAAAAAGAAAACTTAAGATATCGAGATCATTCAAAAGAAGAATTATCATTTTATAGTAAGGCAACCACAGATATAGAGTATCTATTCCCAATGGGATGGGGAGAATTATGGGGAATTGCTGATCGTACTGATTATGATTTAAAAGCTCATGAAAAGCATGCTAAAACTGAGTTAAAATACTTAGACCCTGAGACAAATGAAAAATACACACCATTTGTTATTGAACCTTCACTAGGGTTAGATAGATTATTCTTGGCTGTATTATCAGATAGTTACCATGTTGAGAAATTAGAGAACAATGAAGAAAGAGTAGTTTTGAAAGTACATCCAGCTATAGCGCCGCTTAAAGCTACAATTCTTCCTCTTATAAAAAAACTTCATAACGAAAAGGCTATGGAGATATATGCTGGACTTTCAAAGCATTTCAATATTTCTTATGATGAAACGGGAAGTATAGGTAAAAGATATCGTCGAAGCGATGCAGTTGGTACACCATTTTGTATAACAGTTGATGATGACACAATAAATAATAATACTGTAACAGTAAGATTTAGAGATACTATGGAACAAATTAAAGTTCCGTTAAATGAACTACAAGGGTTCATTCAAGATAGGATAGAATTATAAATTGACATTAAGTAGACAATCATGTTATAATATTTCTCCTAAACAGGAGGTATGAAGTATGGCATATTTAGCAATAGAAGAAAGACCAAATAGTTATGTCCCAATAGACATTTTGCTACTTGATATATTTAATACTTATAAAAGTCAATTTAAAGGTGAAATTTCTACGAATGATTTATTAAGTATAGATTCATTTTTGGCTGCATATACACCTGAAGAAGTAAGACAATCAATATCTAGAGCTAACATTATAGATACGTCAGTAATAAATGAGCCATTTGTTATAATCGATAAAAAGCATAAGCTTGAACCGTTATTTAAAGATCCATCTAATGAATGCGATTTTTATCAAATTGTTTTATTATCTACTGAAGATAAGAGCTTTGCTAATACCTTGAAAAATAAACTTATAAATATTATAAAAAGCTTAGGAAAGAATAAGGAATACAACTATAAAGAATTTTATATTAATAACCTTTTAGAAAATTTAAAAGATGCTTTTTCTTATCAAGATGGCAAAATAATATATGATATTATATCAATATTGCCATATGAGTATAAAAGAGAACTATATGTTTACTTCTATAAAAGCAAAGAATTTAAGATGACTAAACAGTTACTTAGAGAAAAAAAGCAAAGTATTGGTGAGTAAAATTATGAAAAACAGTTTGAAAAATGTAATTATTAATAATTTGATTGTAATGGATGAGAACTTTGATGCAAAGTATTTGCAATCATTAGGTTTTTATGAGCTAATAGAAATTTTTGGAAATAAATTAGGAATTAACGGTGAACAGTTTTTAAGTTATTTAAAATCTTATCAGACCGATTTAAAGCCAATTGATTTCCATGACGAAGAGTTTTTAATGTCTTTATATATCGATGAAGCTTTTTCACCACTTACTATTTATGGATATTTTTCTAGAATAATCTCTTCTATAGATGATGAAATAAGAGATTGTGAAAGCGAATTAGCTATAAATAATGAAATTATTAATAAGACAACAAACGGTTTTGAAAAATCAGAAACACTTCATGAGTCGGCACAACTTACTAAAAAAGAGTATCAATTATTGAATGAGAAAAATGACTATTCTGCTATTTTAAATAATGTTAGTAGATTTATAGAGTTAGATAATGAACTTAAAAGAGTTTAACCTAACTCTTTTTTTGTGTTAAAATGTTTAAAAGGAGACACTATGGAAAAAAGTATTTGTGATTTTTTAAATTATTTAGATATTGAACTTAACTACTCAAAATTAACTATAAGAGGCTATGAAAATTCACTAAAAACTTATCAGGAATTTTTGGAAGGAAAAAAACTTGATTATCTAAAAATTGAGAGAAGTGATATTATGAATTACTTAAAGTTTTTAGATCAAAAAAATTACCTTGCTACTTCAGTTGCAAATAACTTATCAGCTCTTAGAAGCTTTTATAAATATTTGGCTAATAATAGTGTCATAGAGGTAAATCCATTTTTTAATGTTGGAAACCCCAAAAAAGAAAAGAAAATCCCTGAATTTTTGAGCGAAGTTGAAATAGAGGAATTACTAAATGTTGATGATGAAAACGCTATATTAGGGGTTAGAAATAAATTGATTATGGAATTAATTTACTCAACTGGAGTAAGAGTTAGTGAACTTGTTAATATTAAGATTAATGATATAAATTTTTATGATTCATCTATCAAAATTTTAGGAAAAGGTAGTAAAGAAAGAATCGTTTTATTTGGGGATTATGCTAGAGATTTGTTAAATGAATATATTAATAATAGTAGAGCTATATTATTAAACAAAGAAAAATGTGACTATTTATTTTTAAACCGTTTTGGCAAAAAAATTACTCCCCGAAGTATTGAAATCATTATTAGCAATCATGCCAAAAAGTTAGCACTAAAACATAAAACAACACCGCATACCATAAGACACACATTTGCAACTCATTTACTAAATCATGGTGCGGATATTAAAACAGTTCAAGAACTATTAGGACATGAAAGTTTGAGTACTACGCAAATATATACACATATTACTTCGGATAGATTAAAAAGTGTTTATTTAAAAACACACCCTCATGGAAAATTATAGAAAATATACGTAAAAAGCTTAAAAAATGTTTAATTATAAATAATTAGTGTGATATAATTATTATTGTCAAGGAAGGAGAAAAAACATGAAATATGTTTATTTGTTCAGCGAAGGTAACGCTGATATGAGAAACCTACTTGGTGGTAAAGGTGCTAATTTAGCAGAAATGACAAAAATTGGATTACCAGTACCACAAGGTTTCACAATTACGACTGAAGCATGTACGAAATACTATGAAGATGGTAGAGAAATAAATGATGACATTCAAGCCCAAATTAATGAGTACATTGCTAAAATGGAAGGAATTACTGGAAAGAAATTTGGCGACAAAGAAAATCCTTTATTGGTTTCTGTTCGTTCAGGAGCTAGAGCATCAATGCCTGGTATGATGGATACTATATTAAACTTAGGTTTAAATGAAGATGTTGTTAATGTTTTAGCTGAAAAATCTAACAATCCACGTTGGGCATGGGATTGCTACAGAAGATTTATTCAAATGTATTCTGATGTAGTTATGGAAGTTGGTAAAAAATATTTTGAACAACTTA
>OIYS01001128.1_pt1 | contig 14776 bp, 20 predicted proteins | sample 1588271 | NCBI WGS metagenome assembly OIYS01 (sample SAMN03283286) | human gut metagenome | biome: human-associated habitat; material: feces | host: Homo sapiens | place: Peru | collected 2012
GTCCATTGACAAGAACTGGTGTTTCCTTTCGATTGCTCAATCCACTTGTTGCCTGGATCAGCTGCTCCAATTTCATTGTTTCCATGTTATTTTCTCCTACTATTTTTAATCATCATCTTTCCATGGATTATTCGGGCACTCTGGGCATCTGCACACCAGTTCTCCATTTTCATCTGCATAGAAATCATCTCCGTATCCGCCGCACTCATAACAGCAGTCATAGTCATTCCATAAATCCTCTTCTTCATCCTTTGATGGAAATTCATCAAAACCGTTGTACATAAATTGAATATTATCGATTTTCTTAGCGGTGTGAAAATGTCCGCAATACCACTTCTGATAATCCAATCGATCTTCGATCGTATCCAGCCACTGCTCGGTTGACTTATCCACTGTGCTCTGGTTGATCATCGGCAAAAATACTTCTGATGGCTCGTATTTTAATGGTGCAGTATGCGTCAGAACCACGTCAACTTCCCAGTCCATCCCCTCCAGCTTTTCTTCCACCTGATGTTTAATTTCATCAGGTGGCTGCTCGTCCGGCCACCATGCAAGACCGCGCAGCAGGCGATAGTTCTTGTCCACGCTGTATGCGCCACCAATTACAAAAGTGAACAGGTCGTTCAGCTCGTACAGTTCTGCATCCTTGGCAAACAGGATATGCGGGTAGTTGTCTTCCACATACACTTTGCCACCATTCCAGTCTGCTTCATGGTAGGTCGGAATCGTCTGCGGCCGCATCTCATGATTGCCATGGATTGTAAAAATCGTAATGGGCAGTGATTCCAGATATTTTTTCTTCCGCTTGTCCTGTTCAGGACCATAATAGTTGATGCCCGCATCGCCCAGAATGATCAGGACATCCTCTTTACTGGTCTGCATCTTTTTGCAGAACCGCGCTACATTTCGGAAATCTCCGTGGGTATCCCCTGTGATATAAATCATGTACTCACCGCCTTGCAATTTTCAAGTCCAACATATATAATAATGGGGTCAGGACTCCCCCACACCTCTCGTTTTCGATGTGTCCCATGGGGGAGACATTTTTTATTTATGCCTTTGCATTTTTATCTTCCTGATTCATAACAGCCTGCAAATAGTTGGGTATCGCTTCTTCCAGCGTTGCACCATAGCTTTGCAGTCGCTTTTCCAGATCATGCTTTTTCTGCTCGGACATCCGGAAGCTGTAAATGTAATCATTCTGCTCTGAATCGTATTGGATATCTATCAGCATATCACTCATTACAGTTTTCTCCCTTACAGAAGTTTGCATTCTATTTCTGGCTGCCAGATAGCTTTTGCAGCAACTCGCTCTGGGTTTTCATCGTCGGACAAATGCACGGCATCCATAATTTCGTACTGCATAATTCGGTCAACATAGGAAGCCGACCTGCCCTGCGGCACAATGCCGATCATATCAGTTTCTTCAAACCGTGCCGCCATCTTCAACCCATCGTAGATTTTTACCGGCAATCCAGCTTTGCGCATGGCAAGATGGCTGTGGATTGTGTCCTTGCTGCGGTGAAAAGTGCTGCCGGAGAGTCCATAATAAAATCCGTTTGATGATTTCATGACCTGCAGGTGCATACTATATTCCACAGAGCCAGATGGTAAGATTTCCCACGGGTGATGCCCGTTGAATTCATAATATGACCCCTTTTGATTGCGCCATTCGGAAAATGCAGCGGCATCATCCAGCGGCACATTGAACAGCCCATCATCCCGGCCGTCTGCGAACATATAATATAACTCTTTCGGCGTTGTTCCGTTATACCGCAGGTGTTCCTCCTTGGAGTCCTTGAAAGGAAAATGCACACGCTGCTCCATCCGAACAGCTTTATAGCACACTGCGCAGGCTTCATAGAATTCACGGGCGGTCATGTGCTGTACGCAGTTTTCTGGTATATAATCCGCCGAAAACTCATCCTTACAGTGCAGGAAGTCTTTGATTTGCCATTCTTTAAATGCACTGCGATAATCTGCACGGTCTTCCGGGTAAATATCCCAATAGTCTTTCCGGAAGATCACACCGTATTTATAGTCATCCGGCAGCTTTTCCTGAATTTCAGCATTATAGGTGCCTGCGCGCAGCTTGTCCAGAACACCACTTGCTATTTGAATCAGCCAGTCGATCAGTTCGATTGCATTAAACGGATTGCCATCTTCATTGGGATCATTGATGCTCAGGACAGGTTTTCCATTCAGAAAAACGCCAAAGAACTCCCCTTTTCGGCAATCCGTGTGATGGACAGATACGAATTTGTACCAGTATTCTTCTTTCGGGTATTGCTCCTGCATGGCTTCCGCAAGTTCTTCTTCGGTAGCATCTTCATCGTAATACGATCGAAAATCATCGACACCTCCACGCCTTGCAGTAATCCAGAACTCACGGCGGTTATCCCGACCAACAGGGGCGATTTGGTCAGTCAGGTGGAATAAGTACATCAAGGCGTGCAGGCTCTTTTCATCCAAAGTTCGCGGTGTCCAACTGCATCTACACATGACACTGATCCAGTAATCCACATCAAATGCGTTCATCCGTCTGCCTTCTTTCCTTGCGATATCATATTCTTTCCGCAAAATGCTTCCGCACATCTTCTGCAGGAATCCAACCATTTTCCTCGCCAGATGTCCGCCCTATTGCAAGATCATCCATGAGAAGCTGCCGGGATTGCTCCTCGATGATATCTCCTAATTCTTGGATTCGATCTGCCAGATAGCAGCATAAATTTCGTAAGAACTGCTCATCTTTGTCTGCCAGCAGTGCGGTGCGTTCTTCTTTTGTCAGATCCGTAAAACACACCGACTGCCCCACGCCGTCCCGCACAATACGGAAATAGCAGCCATCAAGCTCACGATTCATGTTCAATTAACTCCTTTGTTCCCAGAAAGCCACAAAGTTCTGCGATTCGATCGTACAATTCGGCGCTCAGCACGATGTAGCCTTCCCCCGCGTTTGTGCGGATCACTGCAGGGTTTCCAAATCTGCGGAAGAAATCATCCTTTCCTATGTTCTTTGTAAATTCATCTTCTGTCATCGTTGGCAGGTACATAAACTTATCGGTTTTCATTTTCCTCACCGTTTGCGCAATTCAGCGCCTTCCTCGCCTGCACCGCCCATTGCTGCGCATTCTCAATGTGCCAGTTAGCGGTTGCCTCGTCCAGATCATATTCATTTACAATTATTTTGCGCAGTATACCTGCTTGTCCTCCGGCTAGTAAAAATCCTTCTGCGAAATTCATCGCACCAATTTCGTTATAGCCAGACATATAATTTGCCTCTTTTTCTGTATCATCAGCATCAGAAGATTTACTTTACATTACAAATAGTCCCGAATTGACTTATTTTCACTTCGGATTTTTCTCAGTTCTGCTATCAAATCTTCAACGCTTTCATCACTTATCGCACAATCCTTGTATTTAACTTTCAACAGAGTTTCTACATAACCAACCTCAAATGCATGCATCCAGATTGCACACCCAAGTGACTTTTCAACCTCTATTCCCGGAGATTCTGCCTTGCATCGATCATAAGATATTCTTTCTGCTTCATCCAGAAGATCCAATAAGAATTTTAAGTTATCTTTCGTTATTTTCACCTTATCCATTCTTGCTCATCCTCACCCATTAAAGGTCTTGCAAGGTGTTCTACTGTCCGCTGCGACTACTGTACAGCTTCTTCGTCCTTATCAATCAGCCAACATCAGAAAGCTTTGCTGATTAGCCGCACTTCCGCCCGCAAAGACATAGCCATACGCCAAGCATTACGCTCCGTATTTCTTATTTGCTGACATTTGTGTGCCGTTATTTTCAAGCGTTGCTGAATTCTCGAAGTATTATTTCAGCTTGTCCTTCCAAATCCATTTGTTGATCTTGGTCAACATCAAGGAAAGCTCCGATGCAGCCCCCGATATAACCTGCTTGAAATCCCTCTATCCAAATCTGTGCCGTCATAGAGGAATCCACAGATGCTCCGGGGTATAGCTCCGTATACCTTTTACGCGCCGCTGCTTTGGCATCTCGGATAAGTTCTATCCATATCTGTTTGTTTTCTTGCGTCACAACGAGGTTGTACCCAGTTTCTGTTTTCTCTACAAGTTCATCCAGTGAATCTTCCATCTTCTTTTCTCCACCTAAAAGCTATATTTGACCAGCGGCTTGTTCAGAATTTCAATTGCTTTCTCTGCATCTTCATCCGTCATTCCGTACACGCATTTTCCCTTATCATTCAGATGTGTTGTACAGACAAAAGAATCTCCCAGCCAGTTCCATGCCCAGAAGATGTCATCATCCAGAATTACAAACCGTTCCAGATTGCCCTGCTCCAGCAGCCATGCTCGAATTTCAAGAGGCCGCGCATATGGGCCGCTGGTCAGATCTGGTGTCACATCCATAATGCTCAGGTGATATTGATCCAACATGGCAATCAGCAGTGCCACATCTTTGTTCTGATAGTTATATTCAGGGTTTATATGGCTCGCATAGGCACTGCGCCATGAAGAGGACAAAACGAGTTCTGCTCCGGTTTCTTCTACAATATGCGCCAGACGCTTCACAAAACATTCCTCGATTTTAGGACCGCCGTTGTCTTGATTCAGCACACCGTCAATGTCGAGGAAAATCACCTTCCGCGCACTATCTCGATCCAGCTCAAGAAAATCCGAGTCATCGATGCGAATTTTTCTTTTCATAAGAAATCCTCCCCTGTTGCTTATTTCCAATCCAACCATACAACAGTATAGCCGAAGTTATATACAATAAAATGGACAGATTGTAACCGTACCTCTTCTGCCCATGGACAGATTTTTTCTTCAGGTTGATCCGCAGACCGCTAAACATTGAACCTTATCGCATAACAAATAACAACGGAAAACCGCAACTACAACACTGAACGCGAACTCGCTCTTAGGGCAAGCGCAAGCCTATTTCTAAAATGTCCAGGTTTTCAAATCACGCTCTGTGCAGTTCTTCAAAGAACCGGCACAAAAACATAATTTCGGAAAGTTTTCATTCAATCTCTACGGCGAATGTAACCGAAGCGTTTACTGCGTCCAGCGCGTTCTGCGCTCTGGCAAGCTCATCTGAGATTGCCGCATAGTCGGCTTCTGCCTGCTTGATATCGTAGTTGCTATATTCGTATTCAACGATGCCGGACATCCGACTCACGCTGCCCTGCACACGCTCCTTCGGCAAACGGCTTCGCATACGGTTCAGCTTATTCTTCCGTGCTGTGAGCTGCGGAATATATACCAGCATCTGGTCAATGGTCATGTTGAACCCCGGAACGTCCTGTGTCAGATTGAACTGGTTGATTGCGTGTTTGACCTTCCGAATCTTATCTTCCAGTTCACGGAGCTGGAGCTGCACAGCAGCATAGTCATATTCCGGGCGAACGTCTTCCGGTTTTTCCTGCACCGAAACGGTATAGGTATCGGATTTTTTCTCTTTCTGCAGCAATGCATCGTGCTCCTCGTTCAGCTTCCGAAGATATTTCGCCGCCATCGCGGATGTCATCTGTGCCATAATCTCTGCTCCTTCCCAGTGATTATTCCATGTATTCATCATCCATATCATCTTCCGGAGAAGATTTTCTCCCGTACAGTGTGTGCAGAGAGAGCCGACATTTATTTTTCTTGTTATATTCGAGCATCATTGCCTCGGAATAGCCTAATGCACCGGGCCGACGCTCTTTCGCCGTCCGGACAATAGATTTCACGGATGCTTTTCCCACATGATCTTTGAACACATCTTCTTTTAAAGAATCACCGTAAGCAACAATAATACGAGCAATTCCCATCAGAATGCTGCCAGAAAGGGAGTTATTTTCGCCTTCCCATGTAGCAATTGCAAGTCTCAGAGTCGAATCCAGAACGCTCTGTCCATATTTGTCATAGATACGTTCCAATGTAGTGACTGCGCTGACGCCATTCTTGGCTTTGGTCGAGGTAATTGCTAAGCCATAAGACTGCACAATGGCTTCAATCATCTTCTGCTTGGGGTCATCCGCTTCAATATGTGCTTTAAATGTTTCAAATGCAGAAAGAGCTTTGACATGCTTCTGCTGATCCGCAAAGATGTGCGCTTCTTCCTTATATTTCAGGTCATCGTAGATCATGCACCACACAGGAGTATCACGGGAGCCAGATTCGCTGGCGATGATCTCAATGGTATGCTGGCCGTCAAACACATAGTTGATGCCGTCCCGGCGGCTCACCTTCACCGGATTGATCTGGTACACGTCAAATTCTTCCAGTGCCTTACGGATATGGTTTTCGGACAACGGCCGCTGGTACTCCTGGTTGGAAACCAGATTTCGGATGGGGATCAGTTCAAAGGACACATCCGGGATACACCGTCTTTGAGCTTCTGTCAGCATATCTCCCGTTATCATTTTTCAATCACCTCCAGCGTCTGCATGATCTGTTCTTCCAACCTGCGCAGGTTGGCCGCAAGCAGTCTTTTTGTTGATTCCGATACTTGTTCGATGTTCGTTTTTGATCTTGAGCGCACAATGGCGTTCATCCATGTTGGAATTGTTAATGTCAGACCTCGGAATTCCATATCTGGATCGAATGCAGGCATTTCCTTGATACCCATTTCCAACGGTAGGATTACACGCTCCGGTTCATTCTTCTTTCCTTGCTCCTCTGTTACTTTTTTACGCGGTGCCCTGCGCCGCATTTTCGTATCTTCTTCCTTCAGAAATTTTCTCCGAGTACTTACCACTTTGGAAACTTCCGATTTTGCCAAATGAGAAACCTTTGCATAGCTCATGACAGCTTTTCCCTGACAAATCACATCAAACATCAGGGGGTCTTTACTTGCGATCTGCTCCATACTGTCTGCAAATGTTCCATACTTTTCGATGGTCGTTCGATTAATGCCTAACTCTCGCGCCAGCGGAATTGAAACACGTCCGCGTGGTGCTGTTCCCGTATTGGGCTGTATCCCTGTTTCCAGTTCTTGCTTCCTGCGTTCTTTTCGAATCGCCTGTGCCTTTATTTTCTCACAGGTATATCGCCTTCCACCGAGATATTTGTACATGACATCGTCCGGTGTCAATGCTTCCATTCTCTTTTTGCATACCCAGATGATTGCTTCTTCTCTGGTTGCAAAATCCATCCGTATTGTTTCATACTCTATCTCTTCATAGCTACAAACCTCATACCGCTTGTGTCCATCCAAAATATAGCCATTCCACACAACAATGGGGTCTTTACAGCCTTCCCTCATCAGACTTTTTTCCAGTCTGCGTTCTTCCTCTACTGAAAACGGAACACTTAATCTCTTGAATTCCGGGTCAATTTGAAAAAACTGTTTCATGCATTTCCCTCATATTCCACTTCCGGCATTGTTTCGATATCACTCATATCAAACGCAACAGCTTTGCGCTCTTTTAACAGTGTTCCGTACAGCAGGCAGGAGTCCTGTTCACCGATCTGCGGCACCACCGTCCGGATTCCATCTAAAAGTACCTTGCTTTGAACAAAGAATGTGTTATCCTCAGCATCCTGCACACGAATAGCATTTTTCGCTTTTGCTGTGGAAAACAATACGACCATCTTCTTTTTGTCGGGATTGATGCCTAATGATACAAATTCCGGATCACCGATAGATTTCAATGTTGCCTTGTGAATATAGATACGATTATATTTGGCATCGATGCGCAATCCTAGTCCATTCTCCTGCTTCATAAAAGACCACCTCCTCTTTATCAGTTCCTCTGCGGCTGTACTTTTGCGTTCTTCCCATTTACCGTGATGACAGTATAATTATCGAAAGTTTTGACTTCAAGCGACCGCTGGCTTTCGGAGTAGTTCGGGCCGAATTTGCCGCTCCACTGCTCGGCAAAGATAGACTGCCTGCTGCTGACTTTTTTGCCATCCCGGTTAACTACTTTCGGGAAGCATTCACTGGAGGTCAGGTCAAATGCAATCACAGCTTGACCTTTTGCTTTCACGACTTTGCCCAGTACCTTATAACGATAATCCGGATTCCAGTCCATGAGTTCACAAAGAGTCAGAACAAACAGTTCTCCTGTTCGTGGGGAGGGATACCGCTTGCCATTCTTTGTCCTGCCCCAACGATAGCCGGTGATTTCAATTTCATCACAGGGCTTCAGCAGCAGCTTTTTCTCTGTGCGATTGACGAGAATCTGTACATACTCCACCTCTGGCATAAGCCGAACACATGCTGTGTTGACGCTCATCTTGTCCACATTGATCGTTAATGCTGGCTCTTTGATATGCGCAAAAAACTCTGGTCGAACGATTTCGTATTCACCAAGGTCGATTTCCTCTTCGCCTGTCATGGTCAGCTGTACTGCTTGCTGCACTGCTGCGGTCTCTGTCTGTGCGTTTTCTTCCATCATTTCCGTGTATCCTCCTCAAACAGTTCCCCCAGTTCTTCCTGAATGAAACTGCGCAGTTCCTCATATGGTGTCACCTGAAGTTCCGAGCCGGTACTGACCATTTGTCCGGCCAACCGGGTCTGCCATTCTTGACGGGTCAGATTCCGGAGTTCCGTCATACTCTTCTCGACATAATATTCATTTCCGATGCTCCGTCCAAAATCACCGACTACACCATGGATTCGCCGTCCCTGCCGACTGATATTCTGGCCTGTGGCATCTTCCACTGTGACCTCGTTATTTTTAATGTACACGCTGGCATTCGTACCAGCAAAAATGCAGGCAGCATCCTGCCCATCCCGGTAGATCCGACCATAGAGCTTGTAATTGTTCTCTCGTTCCCAGCCGAAGATTTGATATAAAGTCTGGATATATGCTTTAGCCGCCACCGGACGAGACTGACGATTTCCGCGAGCACCGTTAGCCCACTGAATAGCGCAGCGGTTCTCCTTGGTAGTGGGACGCACTGCCATCTCTTTCCGCAACGGATGCACCAGTAGCTCCACATAATTATCCTTTAAATCCATTTCCCGGATACCCGCCACATTGAATGCAATGCTGTCCTTGTGGAGCATAATGGCCGGCACACGCTGGTCACTGAACAATTTGAAATCTGCCACTTCATAACCGGTCAAATCAAATGCCCCCTCTTCAACTTCAACATGACTCTCATCCGTATTTGCCTTATCTACACTCTCACAGGCAGTGATGTAATCTGCTTTTGTAAAGCTGCCCCACTTGGGATGTACGATGACAAATCCTTTCAGCAACCCGTCTGGAATGACTTGCAGTTCCGGCAAGAGTGAAGTGCCGCCAAACTTAGCATTGTTCATAATGCGCTGGACTGCAAGAAAGTCATTCCGGTCGATAATGGCTTCATGATCATCCAAATAATGACTCTGAGGCTTCTGCCCCCTGTTTTTGAAAGACTTCTGCTCATGAACATCTGCGGCGAACTTTGTGAACCGCTTTCGGGTCAGGACATCGCCGCAGTACCGCTCATTCCGCATACTGGCTGCCACACCGGATGCCGTCCATTTCAGATTGCCGAGATAGGTCCGCTTGCTGAGCTTTGTGAGGATGTCTGCAATCTGTTGCGTGGAATATCCGTACAGGTACATATAGAACATGAGTTTCGGAATTTTATAGGTTTCCGGATTAACGATGAGCTTGCCGTCCTCGTTTTTCACAAAACCCAGCAGCTCCGGCGTTAAGGGCAGACCGTGATCCAGCCGCATCCGCAGAGAAGTTTCCATGCTTCGGCTGCGTGTACGGGATTCCTGCTCTGCCATCTGCGCCTGCATCGACAGCGTCATAAGGTGGTCGTAATTCAATGAATAAAGAGCTTCCGATTCAAACAGCACGCCGACATTTTTTTCTGCCAGCCTGCGAAGTACGCTCAAAAAATCCACAACATTACGGGCAAAGCGTGAGATATTCTTTACAATAATAAGGTCGATTTTTCCGGCATCCGCATCTGCCAGCATCTCATTAAAGCCATCTCGATGCTGCATGGTGGTGCCGGATTTTCCTTCATCCGTATAAATTTTTACAAGTACCCACTGCGGATGCCGCGCTACCAGTTCTTCGTAATATTTTTGCTGCAGTTCAAAGGATGAGGTCTGCATGGGATTGTCTGTTGACACGCGGGCATAAATAGCAACACGCTGGAATTGATCAGCTTTCACATGATCGTTTTGTTCTTTTGCTGGGATGTACTCGTATTTGTCTGGGTCAACATATGCTTGGGAAATACGCTGCCGCACCCGATCCTGTTTTTGCGCATTTGTCAGTTCTGTCTTTTCCACTTGATTCACCCCATCGTCCCCGGTCTTCCCTCAAGACTCAGTTGCTCTGCCTGCTCCAGTATGGCCGGTTTCAATAAGGTTGAAAGCATCGGCTCGTCCAATTCGTCCTTCGGAAGCGTCTGCCAGCCCTCCGGCAGCAGACCCCTATCTCGCAGGTCGGACTGATAATACGATGCCAGCGTAAAAATATCCTCGGAAATAAAGTAAATCCCCACAGGATGCTCCTGTGCTGCCAGCATCCGTGCGATGAAGGCCATTTCTTTCCAATCACTGGATACATTGCTGACTTTCTGTGTCACAATGAGGTCTACTTTTTCGGTTAAACAATCTTCCAGCAGGCGGCACCACTCCTTGGAATATTCCATGTGTGGTGCGGTGGAACCCTCATCTACATAGAAATCCACCAAAGTCCAGCGTGGGCACAGAGCAATATCATCCATATACTGCTGGATATGTTTTTCCAGATAGTTTTCATATTTGGTCTGATTAAAGTAGCGGATGTACACTCCGATTTTATATGGCGTATATGGCATAGGGTATTCATGCGGAATGCTGTCCAGCCACAGACAATGTCGAGCAAGGATTGCTTTCATCGGATTTTCCTTGACATGGCGGCGGAGCACATTGGAGTAGCTTTGCATATGTTCAACATCCGTTGTTTGTGATAATGTATTCATCTCCGCCATATCGCTTCCATCCATCCGCTGCAGCTCGCCGCAGGATTTAACTTCTTCTGTGCTCATTATTATTGTACCTCCCGAAATATAGAGTGTCGACTAAGCGCATGTATCATCCTGATACATGGATGTTTCTTTTAACACATTTATTTTTTTATCAGTCCTGTAAGGGTACTTATCGTCTTACACATTGATTCTAATTCCGAGTCCGTCATATTCCGAACCAGTTCCTTTTCGAATTCACGCATCGTTTTCCCTACCTTTTTCTTGATGCCATCATCTGCCCGATTGACTTCCTTGATTCTCATCAATGTCAATGGCGGTAATTGCAGAGCCTTTTCCAATTTTTCCACTGTCGCAACTGTAGGAACACTCTCATCTCTTTCAATACGCCCGATTTGTACACGAGTCATTGACATCCTCCATGCCAGTTCATCCTGTGTCCATCCGTATTTTTGCCGATACTCTTGAACAGTGCTTCCAAGTGTTTTCTCTTTTGGGGTCTTTCCTAGAAATTTACTTTCCATAGTCGTTCGTCTCCTTATTATTCTTTTCAATCCAATTTTGTTATCTATTTTAATGAACTCCGGCGCAATTCTTGTATTCTCAAGAACAGCCGAGAGTTCTCATTATTTTTCTTTTTAATCCAATTTCAAATTCTAAAAACCCACTTTATTTTTCAGTCCTGAATTTTTTAAATCTCTTCTGAATTTTTTGCGCACACGCCAATCCGAAGAAATACTGGGTAAAGATAACTCGCGCCAAAAGTTCCCAGTTCCTTTGGCCCGTTGACACAGCCTTTCTCAGCCTGAATCTGTCGTGCCTGATGAAACGCCCTCATCACAGTTGCCTTGGTTACACTCTTCTCCTTCCGGTTGAAGAAGACTACTCCACCTCTTACAGCGTACTTCAGCGGCAGTCCCTTTTCCGTAGCAAATGGGTAATTTGCAAAGACCTCAACCGCTCTCCACAGATAGATTTCTGCGTCCACTGCATCCATGTGTTTCTGTAGGGTCTCACAGGCAGCTTTTCTGGTACGAAATAGCCTTCCCTGTTCTGCATAAAGAGTTGGGCTATCCAAATTGTAAGCACCTTTCGTGTATGGAAGATATCCGTTCACAGATGCTTTCTTTAGGCCAGTCTCCTCCATGATTTCCTGGATACTGTAACCCTCATCTCGCAGAGCTTGAACCTTTCGGCTTATTGCTGTGCTATAATACCCAGCTGTGATCAGCATCTTGCGAACCTTGATAGGAGTGATCTGTAGATCATTCGCCACAGACACAATGGTCGGAGCATCTTCTGGCCGTTCTTCTCGATCATCAAAGGGTGTGCCAAAGGACTCGACCGCTTTCACCAACAGATTATCAATAACCTCGGCTCTGTCATATCCGGGTTTCTTCTTCGGTCGGCCGCGCTTCGCTTTTGCGATTCCGGTCGATTCACACAGTGCATCTTCCGGCATCGGGCGCTTCGGGCCGAAGTCGTTCATTGGGTTTTAGATTGTTCTGCTATGCCATTCCTTTATAAATGGCTCTTGCTTGAATCTCCCTCCATACTTAATTGTGCTTTAGCCGGAGCACTTGCTCCGTTGCCTGCTGCTCGCCACGAAGAGGCAGCACGTCTGAGCAGCGCGCCATGTGTGGAACACATGGCTATTAGCAGTCAATTGGAGTTTCCTCCACTATATTGATTAAGTCGAATCACATGACTGTTAATGTTTTTATATTTTATTACGCATTTATTGGATATTGACTTCCCCTTTATCAAAAAGTAAAATGTTCCCAGATACTCTTTTTTTGTAATTGCATCGATGCCCGTACATTCATAGATACTATAGTCCAGAAGGGAAAGTACGGGATTCATGTAGAACATTTTCTTTTTTATGTAGATAATTCCCAATGCTGCCTCAATCAGAAGAAAAATCATCAGATCCCAAAAATTGGGAGTGTCAGAAAGAGAAAGTCCTGTCAGCACTATCAACGAGAAATTGGCAAAGTAGTTTTCACCCGTCAAATCTTTCATCGTGATCACTTTAAACTGCTTTCCCGTTGCAATACTATTTGTTTCGGAATCATCCGTTGTAAGGATTTGTACAGTAAAGAGCACACCCATCACTACAAGTAGCACTGCTAAGACAAGCGTAGTGCTCCCGGCCATGTTCTCTATCGTACACAGATTCTCAAGCACAGTTCCATTAGCTACAATTTTTAGGCCATAAATTCCATTAAATAGAATCATGCAGCTCAAATAATAGCCAATTCCTTCTATTAAATCTCTCATTGTTGTTCAGCATTGTTCGTAAAGAAGTTGAATTTGAATCCCTTGGCCAGCATTTTCATCACAGTGTTGAGATTCCTTGTCGTGACAATCAACTGTTCACCCTGGAAGTCATCCTCTTTAAAGTTTTGAGGGCTGTTGGTCAACAAATTATTCTTCAATTGAGCCGGCGTTGTTCTTTGGATTTGCTCCATGTACTCCTGATCAGCAAAAATCCTGGCCAGATTTCGGTATACATTTTTCTGGGCGCATCTTTCTTTTATTACATTTGCCGACTCAAGAAAGCTCCACTGATCAACAATTGATATTTTCCTCTGGACGTCCTCTTTTTGATAGTCGTCATACTTAAACACCGCCTGAAAGGCTTTTTTATCAAAAATCAAGACTTTTTCTTCTACAGGATCAACTACAAATCCAACATAGCTACTCATAAGGAATACTTCATCAGGGTTCGCTTTGACGAGTTCGTCCTGATGGGTCATGAAAACGCACTTTCCCTGCAACAGCCTATCTGAGCTATTTCCTTGTTTTGCGCACAAATAATATGTCTGGTTGTTATAAACCAATGCACCTATGTAAAGGTTTGAATGTGCGACCTTCTTCCGATTTTCTGCACCGTGGTAATTAAGTGAATCATCAAGTAAATTCGCAAACACATCCCACTTTTCTCGAACATTCGAAAGCGGTATATATTCATATGTACCATCTTCCAACCCATTCGATGTTGGATTAAATGCCACTTCTTGTGCATCCTCATATTGGATAATATTTTCACAGAAATCATGGCGAAAATCGAAATTCAGATTTCCTGGAAGAGCCACAGCTACATTGTCAGTCTTATCACGTTGATTGTAGCGAACTGCGTACACATTAATCGTTCCATTGTTTCGTGCATCTGTAATATGTTCCACAAGTTCAGACATTTCATCCCGCCTTTTTTACCGCACTCATATTTTGCCAACCAAAGGGCTTTCCGTTCACCCTTTGGAATCCTTCGGTCCATCTTCTTTACATCTTCCATATAACTTTCTTTATTCCATAGTAACACACGCCGCCTATCACTCCGCCGACTGTGTTATAGAAGATGTCTGATAGCTGGAACGTTCCTAAGCGAAGCAATAATTGCAGCATTTCTATGCTTATCGAAAAGATAAATGCTAACGTTTCATTTACAGTCGTTAGTGTGCTCGTGCTGCTTTTATCGGACATACCTTAATGCACTGATAGCAACGAACACATTTACTTTCATCTATCTGCGGATACTCAAAACCTTCTTCATCCTCCACCATAGAAATAGCATCTTTTGGGCAGATGGCATAACAGGCTGTACATCCACAGCATTCTTCTTTTCTTTTATATAGTACCGGTATTTCTCTTTCCACCTTTTACCACCAACTTTTTGATTTTTCTCTTAATCTTTCTCAAGAATGATTTAGCATCATTCTTGAACCCAATGCCACCGTATTTCTTGGCAACATACTCAAATGACTTTTTTTCAAAGTCACTCCAAAACTGATCTCTATTTTCCGGTTTCGGAAATGGAGCTTTAAGAGGCGGCTGCAAACTATCCTCCAGTTTTGTCTGCTTCCAAACCAGGTTCT
>OIYS01001129.1_pt1 | contig 14749 bp, 15 predicted proteins | sample 1588271 | NCBI WGS metagenome assembly OIYS01 (sample SAMN03283286) | human gut metagenome | biome: human-associated habitat; material: feces | host: Homo sapiens | place: Peru | collected 2012
CAAATAACACCAACAAGAAAAGAATTTGAATTTATGGAGACAAACTTAAACAAATTAGCTGAAAGAAATGGATAAAAACAGCAAAAAAAACATGAATTTACATAAAAACCTTTAAATCCAATGAAAAATATGGTATAATAAAATAGAATGTAAACCTTTTATGGAGAGGGGAAACTTTAAAATGAGTGTATTAAAAAATACGGTAATTAAAAAAATATTAATAGTGTTAATAACGATAATAATGATAAATAATTTTATTATGCCAAATTATGTTTGTGCAAAAGATTCAATTCAAAAAAATTTAGTATCAAGCTTTTTCTATCTCCTTTCTTATGCTGGTGACGCGGCAATAAGTATAATGCAAAAAATTATGCTTGGTGATGGAGATATTGAGGCAGGTGGTCAATATTTTATTAAGTATTCCCCAGGAGCAATATTTGCAAATGAAGTGCCAGGATTAAAAATTAATTTTACATCGGCAACACCAAATGATGGAACAACTACTCATCTAGGAGTTGATGCAGATAATAAAAATGAGTTCTTAAATATATTGGAAAGACTTGGAAATGCAAATGTTCAAAAGAATACGGAAATGTCAATTCAGCAATTAGCAACATCAGGAAGTAACTTACAGATGTCTTATATAGGACAATATACAAATCCTTCTACAAACAAAACCAATTATTTTTTATTAACATCACCTAAAAGGCAATGTTTGTTTTTAGGAAAACATTCATTTGTTGGTTTCTCAGCAGATGGAGGATATGATGATGATGGAAAGCATAAAAATTTCACGCAAACAATTAATAGCGACACAAAGTACATTTATATGTGGATATTACATGATAAGCTTTATGTTTTGGAATCAAGTGATGATATCAGACATGTATCTGCACAGGATTTGGTTGATAAACGTACATATTATAATAATGTAAATGATTTAAGCAATGAAATAGATAAATTAAGTGCTAATATTACTGATTTAGGTGGATATAATGCAGAAGGGTTCTTCGAAAGACAAGAGGTTATACAATGTGCAAATGGAACATTATACTCATATAACTTATCAGCAATAAGTGGAGAAACTGTTTATAAGGAATCTGTTGCTTATGAATTACAATCTAATATTGCAACATGGTATAGTGCACTGAGAATGGTGGCTATAGTAGGGTTATTATCTGTATTGGTTTATTTAGGAATAAGAATAATTTTAAGCAGTACTTCAGCACAGGATAAAGCAAAATACAAAAGCATGATAAAGGATTGGTTAGTAGCAATTTGTTTATTATTTGTATTACATTACATAATGACATTTATGCTAACTCTTACAGATGATATAATTGGTTTTATTAAAGATAATGTAATTAAACAAGGTACAGATACGGATGCTTATGACGATTTAATTAGCGTTGTACGAAATAATTACTCTGATTTAGCTGAAGCAGGAGACCTTCCATGGGAAACGGCTGGATATACTGTTATGTATCTTGCATTAGTAATATTAACTGGTATATTTACTATACAATATCTAAAAAGGGTTGTTTTTATGGCATTTCTAACTATGATATCACCACTTATTGCTTTGACATATCCTTTAGATAAAGTTAAAGATGGCAGAGCACAAGCATTTAATTATTGGCTAAAAGAGTATATTTTTAATTGTTTGATACAGCCAGTTCACTTGTTGCTATATGTAGTTTTTATTAACAATGCAATAGATTTTGCAACTAAAAATATATTATACTCAATTGTTGCACTTGCATTTATGGTACCAGCAGAGAAAATTATAAAAGAAATGTTTGGATTGAAATCAAGCTCTCCATCTAGTACTTTAGGTGCAGCTGCAGGTGGTGCATTTATGATGAGCATGCTAAATAAGATAAAATCTAAACCACAAAAAGGTGAAGAAGATGCTGGAGCAGGTGGAGGAAAAACATCAAACGGAGTAAGGACAGCTAGTAGCAGTCCAATTATTCAGGCAAATAATAATCAAAATAATAATAACCCGCATAATAATAGCCAACATAATAGTAGCCATAACAGCAATAGCAGAGGTAGCAATTATAGTGTAGCCAGAGGTTTAGGAGAAATAACTGGTGTTAATAGATTAATTTCAGCTCCGGGGAAAACATTTAAAAATGGCATGAGAGGAGCAACAAAAAAAACAGCTGGAGCAGCTTTAGGAGCTTTAGCAGGAACTGTAATGCTTGCAAATGAAGTTGCAGATGGACACCTATTTGAAGATCCAGGAGGAGCTTTAGGCAAAGTTGGAGGAGCAACTGTAGCTGGTTATGCAGGAGGAAATGCACTAGCTGGAAATGCAATGGGAAAAATTGAAAGTGGTGCAACAACATTCCAAAAAGGAGCAATGGGAGTTGAAGCATATAATAATCAGGCATTTGATAAACAATTCTTCAATTCAGATAACTACAAAATTATTGCACAAGATCCAACTATTCAACAAGAATGGGGCAGAAGAAACATTAAAGAGGTGGCTCAAACATTTTTGGATAATGGAATTTCAGACCAAAGTGTTATTAGAAGTGCTATGCAAAATGGAATAAATGGTAATGAATATAAAGAAATTTCATCAAAAGGTGTAACTGACATAAAGAATTATAAGAAGGTAAAAGATAAGAACAAAGCAAAATCTTTAAGTGCTTCACAACTGGCTACGGGTATGAAAATAGCAAAGGATTTACCAGTTAGCTTATATAATGATGAAGCTGGGTTTATTAGGTATGCAATGAGAAATGGAGCAGAGAGTGAAGATTTTGCAAGAAAGCTTTTCCCGATAATTGATGATTTTATATAAACAACAAAATAGGCAGATTTTATATCTGCCTATTTAAGTAGAGAGGTGATATAATGAACAATGCAATAAATGAAGATCCAAAACTAGCTAGAGAATTTAGAGAAGAAAAATCAAAATTTGAAAAAAAATTAAAGAAAAAAGCAAACCCAGTTCGAAAAGTAATTATGAATGCAATAAAAGCAGCTGTAATTCCAATGGTAATATTATTGGCAAAGATATTGGCTGTTGTAATTCTTGTTACTGTACTGATTTCCGCATTTGTTAATCTTTTAGATGGTAATAGCTCTGGAGACTCAATTTCAAATAATGAAGAATATAATTCTACTATATCTAATGGAGGTGGAATTGACCTTACAAATACAGAATGGAATTTTACTAAAGCTGAAATTCAAAAGTTTATTGAAAATTATAACTCTTCAAATAGTGCACTAAAAAATGATATGATTAATAATATTGACAAAATAATAAAATGGCAAAATGATTATGGCTATAGTTCAGCTTTTTTAATTACAATTGCATTTGAAGATAATAGAACTGATTTTGAAAATTTTTTAGATGAAGTAAATGAAAAAGCAGGAGAATGGAAGAAAAACCAATATAAAACAACTAAGGAAATTGCCAAAGATTATGTTGGGGACGATACTGCAAATGAATGGGCAAATAATATAGAAAACAAAATGCAAGAGGTTGCATTGAATTCTGACATTATAAAATATGGAGAAACAAGCATTTCAGGAGATGGATATCCAAATTCTTATATTAGTAAAACAGGAAAAACATATAGAAACTATAAGCAAAATAGTGGAACCTATTCTTTAAAAAAATGGTGTGGTACATCTATTGTCAAAAATGATGGTTGCTCATTAATTGCAGTTACAATTATAGTTAGTGGCTATAAAAATAGCGAAATTGATCCTCTAGAACTAGCACAAAAATATGCAGTTGTAGGAGTTGGAATGAATATCGCTGGGGCTCTATCTAGTGAGGGAATTCAATGTTCACAGCCATTAGGAAGAAATGTTACATTTTCAGAATCACAAAAAGAAACAATAAAAAATTATGTAAAAACAACAGGCCCAGCCATTATTAGAGTTACACCACCAAGTCAATTTACAGATAGTACACACTTTATGGCATTATTAGATTATAACCCTTCAACAAACGAGTTTTATTTATCTAATCCTTATACCGGTAATAACTCTTATGGACAAACAGGATGGGTAGATGCAAACATAGTTTTAATAGGTTGCTCACAATTTTATGCTTTAAAATAAAGGAGGAACAATGAAACAAATAAAATTACTTATAGCACTATTAATTATAATTACAATTGGATTATTTATTGTATTGATAATATTAGGCGTTTTAAATGCTCAAAATACTAATAACACAATAAATGTTGTTAATACAACTAATAATCATAATACAACTGTTAATAATACTATACCAGATGTTGAACAAGAATCAACAGAACTAACATTTAACACAAGTATTTATGAAGAAAACTCAAACTCAGGTTTGTATAGCATAAGCAAAAACATAGATAAATATTTTAACTACATAAAAGAAGGAAATAATATTGCTATTGAAGAACTTGGAGGAAACAGTATTTATGTAATAACAAATAATGTAAAATATGTTGTTAAACAAGCTTATGTAACTCAAAATCAGTATATGTCTAAATACTATACTTACGGAACTTTAACCATTGCAAACGGCAATTATACAGCCCAAACGCAGGAAATATATATGATTCTATACTTAACTGCTGAAAATAAGGGCTATAAGCTACAAACAATTTCAAAAGAGGAATACTTAAATAGAACAGCACTTGAACAAAATGACACAATTGGAATACTAGAAGGCACATACAATAAATTTGAATATGAATATATTGATAATGTAAAACAGATGGAAATTTATTTAGAAGACTACTCATTTCAAATATTTAACAACACAGAAAATTCATACAACTTGTTAAACATTGAATATAGAGAAAAAAGATTTAACAATTTACAAGCGTTTGTGCAGTTCCTAAATGAAAAACAAGGTCAATTACATAATATTAAAATTAGCCAATATACAGTTGACGAAGAAAACCAAAATAAAATATACAAAGGAACTGACCAATATGGAAATTATTATGAGATAATAGAAAAATCATATATGAATTATGAAATAATTTTAGACAATTATACAATGCTTGATTATTCAAATGATAGTGATGAAAATAAAATAAAACTAAGTGCTGAAAAGTTCATCCTAATGCTTAATTCAGCAGATTACACAAATGCATACAACCTATTAGAGCCAAATTTTAAACAAATAAATTTTCCAACTGAGCAAGACTTTATAAACTATGTAAAAAGCAACTTTTATGCACGAAACATAGTTGCTTCAAAAGACTTAAGTGAAGATGGCATTTGCACTGTTACAATTAAAGACAGTATAAGTACACAAGCAAATAAAATACGAAAACAGTTTAAAGTAATAATGGGTGAAGGCATGAGCTTTACAATAGAATTTAATATATAATAAAAATTAAAAAATGAGGTGATTTTAAATGGAAGAAAATGAAGGAAAAGAAGGAAAGGATTTAGCGGTTGATTTAAAAGAATCAAAATACTATGAAAATGCTTCTTTGTTTAGAAAAACTAAAGAAAAAAATAATATCATCCTAGATAATGTATTAATAGAAGAAAAACAAGTTGAATCTAAAAATGGAGAAAACGACTATACAGTGGAATATGGTATATATATTAAATTCAACGGAGAAGATGTTTTAATTGCAAATATTGATGAAGAAGGAAAATTAATTCCCAATAAAGAGTTATTAAATGATGATAAGTACTCAGATGAAGACAAAAGAAAATTAGGAGATTTAATAAATCTTTTAGGACTTGAAAAGGACAATGTAGATTTTGAAAAATTGCAAGAGCAGTTAAAAGAAATAGAATCAAAAACAAAAGAAGAATTAGAACAAGAAAGAGAAGAAGAAAAAAATAAAGATAGCATAAAAGATGAAGAAAAAGAAGATAATGAGCAAGATAAAGAAGAAGAGGAAGAAGAAAAGGATGCTGGAGATATAGAGAAAGAACAAGAACAAAAAACTCTTGCAAAGAAAAAAGGAATACAACCAAAGAATATTTGTAAAATTAGAAGAGATAGCCAATTTTACAAAAATTATCCTAATATTCCAAAAACAGCATTTTTCTATTTAGATGATAAAGATAGAATTCATGCAGAATATATAGACGAAAACGGAGAGTTCCAAGAACTACAAGGCTTTGAAGAAAGAAAAGATAAACCAGTAGTAACAAGACTTGGAAATGATGGACAAGATGTAAAAGAAGAAATACCATATAGGGTAATGACGGCAACAGGCCTAGAAGACAAAAACCATAATACACAAGACATTAGAATTGCAATGTATAAAGACCAATATGGGTATTTAAAAATAGAAACAATACACCAGGGAAGAAATGGAGAATGGGAAGGTAAAAACATTGATATACATGGAACAGAAAGAAACACAAAGAGAATGAACGATTTGATAAATGAAAAAAATAAAACACCTCATACTGGTAAAATAGCAGAAAGACAAGAAGAATTAAAAACAAGTGGATATACCGAAGACGGATTATCATTAGATGAATTTAGTAAAAACAGAAAAATAGATGAATATATGCGTGATGGATATACATTTGAAGAAGCAAATAAAATATATAACTATGTTGTAGGAGAAATGGAACTAAAAGAAGAAGATGCAAAAGTTAAAGTAGCAGAGGAAAGTAACCAAGAACAGTCAAATGATAGAGATATGGGCGAAGAAGCTTATGACAGATTAGTAAATAGAAGACATTAGAATTGCCAAAATTCACATAATATGGTATAATTAATATACAAAATTGCCTAAATAGGCTTAAATAAAAGGAGAACACTATGCTAATGTTTTTACTCAAGGTGCTCTTAGCTTGGCTTGACTTTTGTCTTTGGGTGGCTGTTATTACCTATATCATTGATGTAATTCGAGACCGGAATAATGGTTCACGCATTGGCAACTGGATAGGGTGGGTGATTATGCTTTGCTCCGCAATTTGTATAATTATTTACCTTGCAAACTAAGAGTTTGCAACTCCTAAACCAACTTAAATATGAATTTTGAGTTGGTTTTTTTTTATAATAAAATGAAAATAATATTTTGTATAAAATTTTTCAAAATTTCCAATAATAAAAATTAGGGAGATGATTTGTTTTGAAAACTAGAAAAATTTTAATCTGTTTAATATTATTTATTATGCTACTTTTCACATACAGTAATTCACAAGCCATGACACATTACCAAGTAGTTGGAACAACAACTGGCTTAGTTACAGCCTCTGCCTTAAATGTAAGACAAGGTCCAGGAACAAACTTCAAAGTTGTAACAATGGTATATAAAAACGAATATATACGTATATTTGCAAAAATTGGAGACTGGTATGTAATACAAACTAATAGTGATTATATAGGAATGGTAAGTTCTAAATATGTTAAATTAATATATCCAACAAAGGGAGCCTCAGATGAACAAGAAAAAACAACTCCACCCGCAAGTGGAAATGAATTAACAGCAGATGAACAAGAAACCTTTGATTTGGTAAATGCAGAAAGGGTTGCAGCTGGACTCACAGCATTAAAAATTGATAGTGAATTGCAAAATGTAGCTAGAGCAAAAGCACAAGATATGGTAACTAACAACTACTTTTCACATACTTCACCAACTTATGGCTCACCATTTGACATGATGAAGAGCTTTGGTATAAAATATAAGACAGCAGGAGAAAATATTGCAGGAAATTCAAGTAACAGCGGTGCAGTAAAAGCATGGATGAATTCATCAGGGCATAAAGCAAATATTTTAAATAGCAATTACAACTATACAGGACTAGCAGTTGTTAAAAGCTCAAAGTATGGAAAAATATATGTTCAAATGTTTATTGGAAAATAAAAATTATCAAAAAACATCCACAGTATACACAAATATACTGTGGATAATTTTTATTTAATCCACTTCCTTAATTTACCATAGAAAAAATGCACCTTTGCTTTGTATTATTTAGTGTTTTATGATATACTTAATTTATTATTAGAGTTAAGGAGAAAACCCAGTAAATGAACAAAAAAACTGCAATAGAAATAATAAAAAAATTAAAAGCATATTATCCAGAGTCTACTTGCAGCTTGGATTTTGCAACACCATTCCAAATGGTTGTAGCAGTAATGCTTTCTGCACAATGTACTGATGATAGGGTTAATAAAACCACACCAAGTTTGTTTGAAAAATACTCAACACCACAAGATATATGTAATCTTGATATAAGTGAACTAGAGCAAATAATACATCCGTGTGGATTTTACAGAAACAAAGCAAAAAGCATTAAGGCAATGGCAAAAGAAATAATGGAAAAATATAACGGGCAAGTACCTCAAACCATGGAAGAATTAATGAGTTTGCCTGGAGTAGGAAGAAAAAGTGCAAATGTAATAATGCTAGAAGCTTTTAACAATCCACAAGGAATTGCAATAGATACACACGCAAAAAGAATTGCAAATAGAGTAGGATTATCCAAAGAAAAAACACCAGAGAAAATCGAACAAGAAATTTTAAAGCTAATTCCAAAAGAATACTATAAAGATGTAAACCATTTATTAGTATGGCATGGAAGAAAAATATGTGATGCAAGGAATCCAAAATGCATAGAATGTCCAATAAAAGAGTTTTGCAATAAAAATAAAACAAGTAACACAAAATCACCTTAGATAATATAATAATCTAAGGTGATTTTTATGAAATTAGCAATTTGTTTAGCAGGTGGAGGAGCAAAAGGAGCTGCACATATAGGAGTGTTAAAAGCAATAGAAGAGGCAAACATTAAGTATGATTACATAGCAGGTGCTTCATCAGGAAGTATAGTAGCAAGCCTTAGAGCTATGGGGTATACACCAGATGAAATTTACGAACTGTTTAAAAAGTATTGCAAGAAAATTAAACATGTAGACTATAAAAATGTTTTAAAACTATTAATGGGAATGGTTTTAAAAAGAAGCATCATAATAGATGGATTAAATAGTGGAGAAACAATAGAAAAAGTAATAAATGCACTTGATAATATTAAAATAGAAGAAAAAACAGATATAAGCTTTAGTGATAATGGAAAAACATATATGCTAGAATTATCAGATGGGACAACACAAGAATACTATTTTCAAGGTAGCTATTATTGCAAAGACAAGATAAATTATAAAATTGATGGGCATATTTGGTATAGAGTAAAATTAGAAGATGGAACACAAGGATATATATCAGAAGCATATATACAAAAAGCTCCAATAGAAAAATATAGAATAGAAGAAGGAATTGTAAAAGTAACACCAACTACACTAATTGCAGACATACCAGAAGCAACTCTTATAGGAGAAACATTTGGAACAGGTGCAATTTTGAAAATTGGGGAAATAGAATATACAATAGTGAAATTAGGAGATATAAACGGTGATGGAAAAATTACACCAGCTGACTATGTAAAAATAAAAAATAACATAATGGGAACAAACACTTTAGGCGATTTATATAAGAAGGCTGCTGATGTTAATGGAGATGGAAACATCACACCAGCAGATTATGTAAAAGTTAAAAATCATATAATGAATGGTAGCAATATCTCATTATAATTTAAGGAGGACAAAAGAAAACTATGAATAAAAAAACTATTAGAATTATTATTACAATTTGTATGTGCTTAGCTGCTTTACTTATTTTTCAAACCACATCAAATGCTGCAACTTTGAGCATTAGCACATCTAAATCATCAGTAGCCCCTGGTGAAACATTTACAGTAACAGTTACTTTAAATGATGCCGCAGGACCAATAAGTGCAACAACATCAGGAGGAACAGGTTCTGCAAGCCAATGGCTAGAAAATAGTTCACTTTCATTTAGCTGTACAGCAGGTAGCTCAGGTTCTGTAACAATAACAGCATCTGGAACTGTAGGAGACTTTGCAACCGAAACTGATATATCTATTGGAAAAACAAAATCAGTATCAATTATACAACCAACGCCGGAACCAGCTCCAACACCAGAGCCAGAACCAACTCCAGCACCATCAAACAATACTAGCAACAATACAAAACCAAATACAAATACTTCAACACCAACAGTAAAAAAATCAAGTAATTCAAACTTAGAATCATTACAAATTGCAGAAGGTGTATTTTCACCAGAATTTGCTAAAAACGTATATGAATATGCAGTAATAGTTCCAAATGAAATTACTAAACTAAATATAGCAGCATCACAAGAGCACTCAAGAGCAACAGTAAAAGTAGTTGGAAATGAGGAATTACAAGTTGGAGACAATACAGTAGAAATAATTGTAACAGCTGAAGACGGAAGCACAAGCACATATAAAATATATGCAACAAGAGCTTTACCAGAGCTTAGCTTAGCAACATTAGGAATATCATACATAAACGAAAACAATGAAAAAGTAAATATAGTATTAGAACCACAATTTATTGGAAATATTTACGAATACAAAATAAACGAAAGACTATCACATACAATTAAAAAATTGCAAATTGAAGCAACAGCAAATAGAGAAAATGCAAAAATCGAATTATCAGGAAATGAAGATTTAAAAGCAGGAAAAAACGAAATAACAATAAAGGTAACATTACCAAATGAAGCTGGGCTTGAAGAACAAAAAATATACACTATAGTATTAGAAAGAGAAGAAGAACCAGTAGTAGTACCATTAACAACAACACAAAAAATTAAAAACTGGTTTAGTGGAATAGGTGCAACTGTAGGAAATTGGGCTCATACAAACTTTAATCAAATCATTACAGGAATGTTGTTATTTGCAACAGTAGCCTTTGTAGGATTAACAATTTACCTAGCAGTAGACTATAAGAACTATCAAAAACTATTATCAAAACTTGCAGAATATAATATGGATAATTTAAAAGAAAGAGCAAACGCAGCCCTAAATCCAGAAATGGCAAACAACATTAAAGAAGAAAATAGCGAAAATGTAGAAAACATTGAAAAAATTGAAGAAAACAATAATATGCCAGAAGCAGAAGAACAAATAGAAAAAGGCGAAAAGCCAGCAAAAGGAAGAAGATTCAAATAAATTCATAATCAAACCAAAAAAAGTCAATTTCACGTAATCCTACGTAAAGTTGACTTTTTTATGATAAAATCTAGTCTATTTTTGAATATAAACCTATTGAAATTAAACCGCTTATACCAACTAAAACATAAATAATTCTACTAAGAACACTCATTTCCCCAAATAACAAAGCAACTAAATCAAAATTAAAAAGACCAATAAGCAACCAGTTTAACGCTCCTATTATAACAAGTGTAAGTACAATATAATACAAAGTTTTCATAATCTACCTCCATAATCATATTATTATAATTAATTACAAAAATTATTCAAAAAAATAAAAAATGCCAACAAGGAAAAACTTTTTGACATTTGGAGCCACTAGGGAGAATCGAACTCCCGACCTACAGGTTACGAATCTGTTGCTCTACCAACTGAGCTATAATAGCATATATATTGTTATTATAGAATATATACTTAAAAAATTCAATAAATGCATGGAAAAAATAATAAAATTATTAAAAAATGTTGACAATTAGAGTTAAAAAAGTTATAATGTATATGTTAACTTTTGCTTATTTTATATGCGTAAAGTGAGTAAAAATTTTGTAATAGGAGGAATGAATAGTGGCTAAAGATGATGTTATTGAAGTTGATGGAATAGTTACAGATGCTTTACCTAATGCTAACTTTAAGGTTAAACTTGAAAATGGTCATGAGGTTTTAGCTCATATTTCTGGAAAACTAAGAATGCATTACATTAAAATTTTACCTGGAGATAAAGTTAAGCTTGAACTTTCAACATATGACTTAACTAAAGGTAGAATAACTTGGAGAGGAAAATAATCCTATTATATTAAAATCATGCAATAAGCATAAAACTAGAGCGGCTGTAAAAGGCATGGCCTTAATGTCTTTTATTTTAGTTTCATGTTTATTATATAACTTACTTTTGTTAAATTTATTAACAAGTATTTTAAGGAGGAATTAAAATGAAAGTAAGACCATCAGTAAAAAAGATTTGTGAGAAGTGCAAAGTGATTAGAAGAAATGGCGTAGTTAGAGTTATTTGTGAAAATCCAAAGCACAAACAAAGACAAGGTTAATGTGGGGGTGTAAGAGTAAATGGCACGTATAGCTGGAGTAGATTTACCAAAACAAAAAGTAGCAGAAATAGGACTAACATCTATATATGGAATTGGTCGTTCTGCATCAAGAAAAATACTTGCAGAAGCAGGTATTGAACCAACAAAAAGAGTTAAAGATTTTACAGAAGAAGATGAAGCAAAAATAAGAGAAATAATCGATAGAGATTATACAGTAGAAGGAGATCTTCGTAAAGAAGTATCTTTAAACATCAAAAGATTAATGGAAATTAATTGCTATAGAGGACAAAGACATAAAAGAAGACTTCCTGTAAGAGGTCAAAGAACAAAAACTAATGCTAGAACTAGAAAAGGTCCTAGAAAAACAATAGCAGGAAAGAAAGGAGTATAGTTAGAAATGGCAGATAAAAGAAAATCAGTTTCAAAGAAAAAAGTAAAAAAGAATATTTCAACTGGTGCAGCTCACATACAATCTTCATTTAACAATACAATTGTTACAATGACTGATTCTCAAGGTAATGTTATATCTTGGGCAAGTGCTGGTGGACTTGGATTTAAAGGTTCAAGAAAAAATACTCCTTTTGCTGCAGGTCAAGCAGCTGAAACAGCAGCTAATGCAGCTAAAGAGCATGGATTAAAAAGTGTAGAAGTGTTTGTAAAAGGACCTGGTTCTGGAAGAGAAGCAGCTATAAGAGCACTTCAAACAGCTGGATTGGAAATAAACATGATAAAAGATGTTACTCCAATACCACATAATGGTTGTAGACCACCAAAGAGAAGAAGAGTATAGTGGGGGTGTAAATATAAAATGGCAAGATATACAGATGCAGTATGTAAAAAGTGCAGAAGAGAAGGTACAAAACTTTTCTTAAAAGGCACAAGATGTAATTCAAATAAATGTGCAATTGATAGAAGATCTTATGCTCCAGGACAACATGGTAAAAATAGAGTAAAATTATCAGAATATGGTCTTCAATTAAGAGCAAAACAAAGAGCTAAAGAATATTATGGGGTTTCAGAATCTCAATTTAGAAAATATTATGAAGAAGCTTTCAGACGTGAAGGAGTAACTTCAGATATCTTATTCGAACAATTAGAACTTAGACTTGATAATGTAGCATACAGAATGGGAATTGGTACTTCAAGAGCTGAAGCAAGACAACTAGTTGGATATAAAGTACTAGATGTTAATGGTAAGAAAGTAAACATCCCTTCATATATTTGTAAAGTAGGAGATGTTATCTCTTTAAGAGATGCTAAAAAAGATAATAAAACAGTAGTTTCTGTAATGGAAACTAACAAATTAAAAGCAGTACCAGCATGGTTAGAATTAAATAAAGATAGAACAGAGGCAAAAGTTTTAAGAAAACCAACTAGAGAAGATGTTGATCTTGAAGTTCAAGAAAGTCTAATCGTTGAGTTATACTCTAAGAACTAATTAAATCATTTAATTAAGTTATATATAATACGTGTAATCAGAGCGTATTAAAGGAGGAATTAAAATGGTTGAAATGCAAAGACCTGAAATAAAATGTGTTGAAGTTAACGCTGACACATTTTATGCAAGATTTGAGGCACAGCCTCTAGAAAGAGGGTTCGGAATTACACTTGGTAATTCACTAAGAAGAATTCTTCTTTCATCACTACCAGGATATGCTATAAATACAATAAAAATTGCAGGAGTAACTCATGAATTTACAACAATACCAGGAGTTACAGAAGATGTTACAGATTTAATACTTAATTTAAAACAGGTATGTTTAAAATCTAGTGATGTGGATAAAAAAGATATCACTATAAAAGCTAAAGGACCATGTGAGGTTACAGCTGGAGATATTATAACTGATTCAACAATAGAAGTTGTAAACAAAGATTTACATATTGCTTATGTTGATGAGGGTGCAGAATTAGATATTGAAATGACTGCTGTAAAAGGTAGAGGATATGTTGAAGGAAAAAGAGAAAAAGATTCAATGGAGGCTATAAATGTTTTACCAATTGATTCAATATTTACACCTGTTAAAAAAGTCAATTTCCAAGTTGAAAAAACAAGAGTTGGTCAAGATCCAAACTTTGATAAATTAATTATTGAAATTTGGACAAATGGTGTTATAGAACCATATGAAGCTTTAAGTATGGCTGCTAAAATTTTAAATGAACATTTAGAAATGTTTATTGATTTATCAGAAATAGCTAAAAATATGTCAATAATGTCTCAAAAAGAACTATCTATGAAAGATAAAATTTTAGAAACATCAATTGAGGATTTAGAGTTTTCAGTAAGATCATATAACTGTCTAAAAAGAGCAGGTATACATACAGTTGCAGATATAGTAAATAAATCTGAACAAGATATGATAAAAGTTAGAAATCTAGGTAAAAAATCACTAGATGAAGTAATGAATAAAATTGCAGAACTTGGACTTGAATTTAAAAATAAGGACGAGTAATTAAAGGAGGATAAGCAAAATGCCAGGAACAAGAAAACTTTCAAGAGTAACTTCTCACAGAAGCGCCATGCTTAACAATTTAGTTTCATCTTTAATCCTTAATGGAAAAATAGAAACTACACTTGCTAAAGCAAAGGAAGTTAAACCTATTGCTGATAGCTTAGTAGATTTAGCAATAAAAGAAAAAGATAACTTTGAAGTTAAGGAAAAAACAGTATC
>OIYS01001132.1_pt1 | contig 14700 bp, 11 predicted proteins | sample 1588271 | NCBI WGS metagenome assembly OIYS01 (sample SAMN03283286) | human gut metagenome | biome: human-associated habitat; material: feces | host: Homo sapiens | place: Peru | collected 2012
CCAATGTTTACGTGTGGCTTATTTCTTTCGAATTTTGCTTTTGACATTGTTTTTTCCTCCTTAAAATAAAAATTTAATTTATATAAAGTAAATATTTAAAATTTATTTACTTCTTTCACCTGCAACTTTTTCTTGAATGCTCTTAGGAACTTCTTCATAATGATCAAATACCATTGAATAATTACCTCTACCTTGAGTTCTTGATCTTAAAGTAGTAGCATATCCAAACATTTCTGATAATGGTACAAAAGCTCTTATAACTTGTGCTCCATTTACAGCTTCCATTCCTTCAATTCTACCTCTTCTTGAATTAATGTCTCCCATTACATCTCCCATATATTCTTCTGGAATTGTAACCTCAACTTTCATCATTGGTTCAAGTAATACTGGTTTTGCTTTTTGCATAGCATTTTTAAATGCCATAGAACCAGCTATTTTAAATGCCATTTCTGATGAGTCAACTTCATGATATGATCCATGAACTAATCTTACTTTGAAGTTTATAACTGGGTATCCAGCTATTATACCATTTTTAGATGCCTCTTGAATTCCATTATCTATTGCAGGAATATATTCTTTTGGAATAGCTCCTCCAACAATTTTATTTTCAAATTCATATTCACCTTCAGTTGGTTCCATTTCAATAACACAGTGACCGTATTGTCCTTTACCACCTGACTGTTTAGCATATTTAGCCTCAGCTTTAACAGCTTCTTTAATTGTTTCTTTATAAGCAACTTGAGGGGCACCTACATTACATTCAACTTTAAATTCTCTTATCAATCTATCAACGATGATTTCTAAGTGAAGTTCACCCATACCTGCTATAATTGTTTGACCAGTTTCTTGATCAGTATAAGTCTTAAAAGTTGGATCTTCTTCAGCAAGTTTTGCTAAAGCTAAGCCCATTTTTTCTTGACCAGCTTTTGTTTTTGGTTCTATCGCAACATCTATAACTGGTTCTGGGAATTCCATTGACTCAAGAATTATTGGCTTATCTTCAGAACATAAAGTATCACCAGTAGTAGTATTCTTTAATCCAATTATTGCTCCTAATTCTCCAGCTTCTAATTCTTCAACTTCTTCTCTAGTGTTAGAGTGCATTTTAACTAGTCTACCAATTCTTTCTTTCTTACCTTTTGTTGAATTTAAAACGTATGATCCACTTTTTAGTACACCAGAATAGATTCTTGTAAATGCTAATTTACCAACAAATGGGTCAGTAGCTATTTTAAATGCTAATGCTGACATTGGAGCTTCATCTGAAGCTTCTCTTGAATCTTCATTACCATCTAAATCTGTTCCTTTAACAGCTGGAATATCTAAAGGTGATGGTAAATACGCAACAACCCCATTTATCATTTCTTGAACACCTTTATTTTTATATGAAGATCCACATATACATGGAACTATTTCATTAGCTATTGTAGCTTTTCTTAAAGCTGCATGTAATTCATCTTCAGTTAATTCTTCACCTTCAAGGTATTTTTCCATTAAAGCTTCATCTGTTTCAGCTATTGATTCTATCATAGCTGCTCTATATTCTTCTGCTTGATCAACTAATTCTGCAGGAATTTCTTCAATTCTTACATCTTTTCCTAAATCATCATAAGTTAAGATAGCCTTATTTGTAATTAAGTCAACCATTCCTCTAAATTGATCTTCTGATCCTATTGGAATTTGTATTGGAACTGCATTAGCTTTTAATCTATCTCTTACAGTTTGTATACATCTGAAGAAATCAGCTCCTGTAGCATCCATCTTATTTACATAAATCATTCTAGGAACTCCATATTTATCTGCCTGTCTCCATACTGTTTCAGTTTGTGGTTCAACTCCACTCTTTGCATCAAGAACTGTTACAGCACCATCTAATACTCTTAATGATCTTTCAACTTCAACTGTGAAATCTACGTGACCTGGAGTATCGATTATATTTAATTCATGTTCTTTCCAGAAACAAGTTGTTGCAGCAGAAGTAATAGTTATACCTCTTTCTTGTTCTTGAACCATCCAGTCCATTTGTGACTCACCTTCGTGTGTTTCACCAATTTTGTGAGTTTTTCCTGTGTAGAATAATATACGCTCAGTAGTAGTAGTTTTACCTGCATCTATATGAGCCATTATTCCGAAATTACGAAATTTATCTAACGGATATTTTCTAGCCATCTTGATTTCCCCTTTCAATTTAATCGTTTTTTTAAATTAGACAAAACTGTTTTGGCTTACACCAAAACAGTTTTGTTATTTTATTAATATCTGTAATGAGCAAATGCTTTATTAGCTTCAGCCATTTTATGAGTATCTTCTCTCTTCTTAACTGCCGCTCCAGTATTGTTAGCTGCATCCATTAATTCTCCAGCTACTCTCTCTCTAGCATATTTTTCGCCTCTTTTGTCAGCTGCTGCAAGAATCCATCTTATTCCTAAAGTCTGTCTTCTCTCAGGTCTAACTTCAATAGGTACTTGATAGTTAGCTCCACCTATTCTTCTAGCTTTTACTTCTAATAAAGGCATTACATTATTCATTGCTTCTTCAAAAACTTCAACAGGCTCTTTTCCTGTTTTTTCTTGAATTATTTCAAATGCATCGTAGCATATTTTTTGCGCTACTCCTTTTTTACCATCTTCCATTATATTGTTTATAAATTTAGTAACAACTTTTGAACCATATACTGGATCTGGTAACACATCTCTTTTTGCTATATGTCCTTTTCTTGGCACTTTTCTTCCCTCCTTAACAATTTTAATTTAAGTTCATCGGTACTCGACATAACTTAATATTTGCCGTAAAGTGCATGCTTCATCTATATATAAACTATTAATTAATCTATTTAATAATTGAAGTCAAGCACTTCAACTAAGTTTAAACAACACTATTTTTGTTTTGGTTTCTTAGCACCGTACTTTGATCTTCCTTGCATTCTGTTAGCTACTCCAGCAGAGTCTAAAGCTCCTCTTACTATATGGTATCTAACACCAGGAAGGTCTTTAACTCTTCCACCTCTTATAAGAACAACGCTATGCTCTTGTAAGTTGTGACCAACACCAGGAATATAAGCTGTAACTTCGTATCCATTTGTTAATCTTACTCTGGCAATCTTTCTTAACGCTGAGTTAGGTTTCTTTGGAGTTGTTGTTTTAACAACTGTACAAACTCCTCTTTTTTGTGGACACTCTTTAAGTGCTGGTGCAGTTGATTTTGATGCTACTGTCTTTCTGCCTTTTCTTACTAATTGGCTTATAGTTGGCATACTTTCACCTCCTGATTAAATTTTTTTTAACTATCTATAATTAATTGTTAGATGTTAACTAATGTTCCCAGAATAATGTTGTAAATAGATAAATATCTTCTTACACATTCTTCTAGCCCTAACTATAATGTAGGCTATTTTTTAATAGTATTTCAATTTAAAAACACTTATTACTAAGTATTTTTACAAATCACACAAACTGTATTTTATCATTTAAGCATAATGCTGTCAACATAATTAATTTGATTCTTCTAAATCCATAGCTGTTTCTTTTTCACAAACATTATTTTCAGTATTAAGCTTAACATTTCTATATCTTATCATTCCAGTTCCTGCTGGTATTAATTTACCTATTAACACATTTTCTTTCAATCCAACAAGTGGATCTATTTTACCTTTTATAGCTGCATCTGTTAATACTCTTGTTGTTTCCTGGAATGATGCTGCTGATAAGAAACTTTCTGTTGCTAAAGCAGCTTTAGTTATACCAAGTAAAACTTCTTCTCCAGTAGCTTTTTCACCACCTAAAGCTTCTATTCTAGCATTTTCTTCTCTAAAGTTAAACATATCTATCATCACACCTGGTAAAAGATCAGTATCACCAGATTCTAAAACCTTAATTTTTCTAGTCATTTGTCTTACAACAACTTCTAAATGTTTATCATTTATATCAACACCTTGAAGTCTGTAAACTTTTTGAACTTCTGAAAGAAGATATTCTCTAGCCCCATGAACGCCTTTGATATTCATTATATCGTGAGGATTTACAGAACCTTCTGTTATCTCATCCCCTGCTTCTATAATATCACCATCATGTACCTTAAGTCTTGAACCAAATGGTATATCATAAGTGTGCTCTTCTCCTGAATCTGTAAGCACAAATACGGTTCTCTTCTTTTTAGTTTCCTCTATTCTAACAGAACCTGCTACCTCACTTACTATAGCTAACCCTTTTGGTTTTCTAGCTTCAAAAAGCTCTTCAACTCTTGGAAGACCTTGAGTTATATCGGCTCCAGCAACTCCACCAGTATGGAATGTTCTCATTGTAAGCTGAGTTCCTGGTTCTCCTATTGATTGTGCTGCAACTATTCCTACTGCTTCTCCAATGTTTATTTTTTGAGCTGTAGCCATATTCATTCCGTAGCATTTAGCACATACACCTATCTTTGAATTACATGTAAATACTGATCTAATTTTAACTTTCTTTATACCAGTACTAGCTATCTTTTCAGCTAAATTAGCATCCATATATCCATTTTTAGCGACTAAAAGTTCTTTACCTTCTGAATCATATATATCCTCTGCAGCATATCTACCTGTTAGCCTTTCAGCTAAACTTTCTATAACTTCTAATCCTTCTCTGATTTCTTCTACATATAATCCTTCATCTGTACCACAATCTTCTTCCCTAACTATAACATCTTGACTTACGTCTACTAATCTTCTAGTTAAGTAACCTGAATCCGCAGTTTTTAAAGCTGTATCGGCATTTCCTTTTCTAGCACCATGTGTAGAAATAAAGTATTCTAATACATCAAGACCTTCTCTAAATGAAGCTCTGATTGGAAGTTCAATAATTTTACCTGATGGACTTGCCATAAGTCCTCTCATACCTGCTAACTGTTTAATCTGAGATTTAGAACCTCTGGCTCCTGAATCTGCCATCATAAATATTGGATTAAATTTATCCAAACTATTCATAAGAGTATTAGCAACCTCTTCTGTTGTATCAGTCCATTTTTCAATTACTCTTTCATATCTCTCATCTTCAGATATAAGACCTCTTCTATACATCTTTTCAATTTTATCAACAGTTGCATCTGCTTCTGCTAATAATTCATATTTTTTCTTAGGAACTATCATATCTGATGCAGCAACTGTTACTGCACCAATTGATGAATAATGATATCCTGTAGCTTTTATATTATCTAGCATAATTGATGTTTTAGTTGGTCCGTGTTTTAAATAACATTTATCTATAATTTTACCTAAAGATTTTTTAGTTATTAAAAAGTTAATTTCTAAGTCAAACATTTCTGATTTATTTTCTCTATTAACAAAACCTAAATCTTGAGGAATTGATTCATTGAAAATAATAAATCCAGGAGTTGTCTTTATTATTCCTGATTTTATTTCTCCATTAATTTCCTTAAACACTTTGACATTTATTTTAGCATGTATATCTATGTCTTTTACTTGGTAAGCCATTATGGCTTCCTCTACTGATGAAAAATATCTTCCTTCACCTTTTGCACCATCTTTATCCATTGTTAAATAATAAGATCCAAGTACCATATCTTGTGTAGGTACACAAACTGGTTTTCCATCAGATGGTTTCATTATATTTCCTGCAGCAAGCATTAAAAATCTAGCTTCGGCTTGAGCCTCAACTGATAACGGAACGTGAACAGCCATTTGGTCTCCATCAAAGTCAGCATTGTAAGCAGTACAAACAAGCGGATGAAGTTTGATAGCTCTACCTTCAACTAAAACAGGTTGGAATGCTTGAATTCCTAATCTGTGTAAAGTAGGTGCTCTATTTAATAATACTGGATGATCTGCAATAACTTCTTCTAAAACATCCCAAACCTGTGGCATTACTCTTTCTACCATTCTTTTTGCACTTTTTATGTTATGAGCTATTCCGCCTTCAACCAACTTTTTCATTACAAATGGTTTAAATAACTCTAATGCCATTTCCTTTGGAAGACCACATTGATACATTTTCAATTCTGGACCAACAACTATAACAGATCTACCAGAATAATCAACTCTTTTTCCTAAAAGATTTTGTCTAAATCTTCCTTGTTTTCCTTTTAACATATCAGATAAAGATTTAAGAGGTCTATTTCCTGGACCAGTTACAGGTCTTCCTCTTCTACCATTATCAATTAAAGCATCCACTGCTTCTTGAAGCATTCTTTTTTCATTTCTTACTATTATATCAGGAGCTCCTAAATCTAATAACTTTTTAAGTCTATTATTTCTATTTATAACTCTTCTATATAAATCATTTAAGTCAGATGTTGCAAATCTTCCTCCATCTAACTGAACCATCGGTCTTAAATCTGGTGGTATAACTGGTATAACATCAACAATCATCCACTCTGGTTTATTTCCTGATTTTCTAAATGACTCTATAACTTCAAGTCTTCTTATTATTCTAACTCTTTTTTGTCCTGAACTTTGTTTAAGTTCTTCTTTTAATTCAACTGATGATCTTTCTAAATCTATTTCAGATAATAAACATTTTATAGCTTCTGCTCCCATTCCTGCAACGAAACTATCATCACCATATTTATCACATGCTTCTCTATATTCTTTTTCATTTAAAAGTTGCTTTTTTAATAGCGAAGTTTCTTTTGGATCTATCACTATATATGAAGCGAAATATAAAACTTTTTCTAGTGCTCTTGGAGACATATCTAGAATTAAGCCCATTCTTGATGGTATTCCTTTAAAATACCAAATATGTGATACTGGTGCAGCTAATTCTATATGAGCCATTCTTTCTCTTCTTACTTTAGATTTTGTTACTTCAACACCACATCTATCACAAACTACGCCTTTATATCTTACTCTCTTATATTTTCCACAATGACATTCCCAGTCCTTCATAGGTCCAAATATTCTCTCACAAAACAGACCATCTCTCTCTGGTTTTAAAGTTCTATAATTTATTGTTTCAGGCTTTTTTACTTCTCCTCTTGACCACTCTCTAATTTGAGCTGGAGATGCTAGACCTATTTGTAATGCATCAAAATTGTTTAACTCGAACAAGGGTGTGTCCTCCCTTCATAAATTTAAGTTTATTATTATAAATATTCCCCCACTATTAAAAGTGAGGGATTATTCTATTGTTAATTAAAATCATCTAACTCTAAATCACCAGTAATATCTTCTATATTAATGTTGTCGTAATCTACCACTTCTTCTAACTCATCATTACTTTCTTCAACAGTAGTTAATGATGGCTCATTTACTGGTGTTGAAACTATTCTTTCTTCAGTTCCTTCTATATTAACTTCTAATTCTTCAACATCATCTTCTACAAATTCTTTTAATTTAACTTCTTCATTATCATCATTTAGTACTTTAACATCTAAACATAATGCTTGAAGTTCTTTTATAAGAACTTTAAATGATTCTGGAATTCCTGGTTCAGGTATATTTTCACCTTTAACTATTGATTCATAAGTCTTAACTCTACCAACAACATCATCTGATTTGACAGTAAGTATTTCTTGAAGAGTATGAGCAGCACCATATGCCTCTAATGCCCAAACCTCCATTTCTCCAAATCTTTGACCACCAAACTGTGCTTTACCTCCTAATGGTTGTTGAGTTACTAGTGAATACGGTCCTGTTGATCTTGCATGTATTTTATCGTCAACTAAATGAGCCAACTTTAAAATGTACATTATTCCAACAGTTACATCATTATCAAACTCTTCTCCAGTTCTACCATCTCTTAACGCTGTTTTTCCATTAGCGTTATATCCTGCATCTTCTAGACATTTTTCTATATCACTTTCTGTTGCTCCATCAAAAACTGGAGTAGCAATATGCCACCCTAACGCACTAGCTGCCCATCCTAAATGAACCTCTAATACCTGACCGATATTCATACGTGATGGAACACCTAGAGGATTCAAGCATATTTGAAGCGGTCTTCCATCTGGTAAAAATGGCATATCTTCTTCTGGCAACACTCTAGAGATAACCCCCTTATTACCATGACGACCAGCCATCTTATCTCCAACAGATATTTTTCTTTTTTGAGCTATATAACATCTTACAAGTTCATTAACTCCAGGTGATAAATCATCTCCGTTTTCTCTTGTAAATACTTTCACATCTACAATTATACCTGCTTCTCCATGTGGAACTCTAAGTGAAGTATCTCTAACTTCTCTAGCTTTTTCCCCAAAAATAGCTCTTAAAAGTCTTTCCTCTGCAGTAAGTTCAGTTTCTCCTTTAGGAGTAACCTTTCCAACTAGAATATCTCCTGATCTTACCTCAGCACCTATTCTAATTATTCCTCTTTCATCTATATCCTTAAGAGTATCTTCACTAACATTTGGAATATCTCTTGTTATTTCTTCTGGTCCTAATTTAGTATCCCTAGCTTCACATTCATATTCTTCTATATGGATAGATGTAAATACGTCTTCTCTTACTAATTCTTCTGAAATTAGCATAGCATCCTCGTAATTATATCCTTCCCATGTTATGAATCCCATTCTGATATTTTTACCTAATGCTATTTCACCTAAATCAGTTGATGGTCCATCTGATAAAACCTGACCCTTTTCTACATGCTCACCTTTAGAAACTATTGGTCTTTGATTTATACATGTACCTTGGTTACTCCTTTTAAATTTAAGAAGTCTATAAGTCTGAGTTGAACCATCTACATCATTTTTAACTCTTACTTCATTAGCACTTACATAAGTTACAGTTCCAGCTTCTCTAGCCTTAGGTAGAACTCCAGAATCTACAGCAGCTCTATATTCTATACCTGTTCCAACAATCGGAGCTTGTGGTTTTAATAAAGGAACCGCTTGACGTTGCATGTTAGATCCCATAAGTGCTCTAGAAGCATCATCATTTTCTAAGAAAGGAATCATTGCTGTTGCTACTGATACTAACTGTCTTGGAGATACATCTATTAAATCAACGTCTTCTCTTGGAACAACTATTGTATCACCTTTAGCTCTAACAGTTACCTTTTTATCTATAAAATGACCTTCCTCATCTAAAGGTTCTTTTGCTTGTGCTACTAAATATTGATCTTCTTCATCAGCTGTAAAATATCGTATTTCACCAGTAGCAACTCCAGCTTTTTTATCAACTATTCTATAAGGAGTTTCTATAAATCCATATTCATTAACTCTAGCATAAGTTGCTAATGAATTTATAAGTCCTATATTAGGTCCTTCTGGTGTTTCTATAGGACACATTCTACCATAATGAGAATGATGTACGTCTCTAACCTCAAACCCAGCTCTTTCTCTTGAAAGTCCTCCAGGTCCTAATGCTGATAATCTCCTTTTATGAGTTAATTCTGATAAAGGATTTGTTTGATCCATGAATTGTGATAATTGTGAGCTTCCAAAGAATTCCTTGATAGAAGCTGCAACAGGTCTTATATTGATTAATTGTTGAGGTGTAATAGTTTCTTGGTCTTGAATAGTCATTCTTTCCTTAACTACTCTTTCCATTCTTGACAAACCAATTCTAAATTGATTTTGTAAAAGTTCACCAACACTTCTTAACCTTCTATTACCCAAATGATCTATGTCATCTACATATCCAATTCCATAAACTAATCCTATTTGATAACTTATAGTTGCAAAAATATCATCTTTAATTATATGTTTTGGTATAAGTTTAGTTATGTTCTTCTTAATTTCTTGTTTTATTGAATCATTATCACTACAACCATCTAATATTTCCATCAATGTAGGATAATGAACTAACTCTTTTATATTTAAGTCAGATATGTCAAAATTAACATATCTATTAATATCTACAAAATGATTTCCAATAACCTTTATTATTCTGTCTTCTACAATAACATCAACAGAATTAATACCTCTATTTTGAATCTCTTCAGCATCAGTTCTAGAAATTTTTTCACCTTTACTAACTAAAACCTCACCTGTTAATCTATCTATTATGTCTTCAGCCGCAATTTGATTTGCTATTCTTAAGTTTAAAGCAAGTTTCTTATTAAACTTATATCTTCCAACTCTTGATAAATCATATCTTTTAGCATCAAAGAATAAGGTATCTATTAAAGATATAGCACTATCTACAGTAGGTGGTTCACCAGGTCTTAATCTTTTATAGATTTCTAATAAAGCATCTTCTGTTGTTTTAGTATTATCTTTTTCTATAGTAGCTTTAAATCTTTCTTCTTCACCAAAGTACTCTAAAAGTTCTTGGTCACTTCCAAAACCTAAAGCTCTACCTAATATACTTATAGGTAATTTTCTTGTTTTATCTATTCTAACATAAATTACATCATTAGAATCAGTTTCGTACTCTAACCATGCACCTCTGTTAGGGATTACAGTTGCTGAATATAATTTTTTACCTGTTTTATCAACACTGTAATTATAATAGACACCTGGTGATCTGACTAATTGTGAAACAATAACTCTTTCAGCACCATTTATAATAAATGTACCTTGTTCTGTCATTAATGGGAAATCCCCCATAAAAACTTCTTGTTCCTTTATTTCACCAGTTTCTTTGTTTTGAAGTCGTACAGCAACTTTTAATGGTGCTGCATAAGTAGTATCTCTTTCTTTGCATTCCTCTACTGAATACTTTGTATTTCCTTTGTCTAGCTTAAATCCAATAAATTCAAGGACAAGATTTCCTGTAAAATTTGTTATAGGATTTATATCTGCAAATACTTCATCAAGACCTTCTTTTAAGAACCAATTATAAGAATCTAATTGTACCTCAATTAGATTTGGCATTTCTGCCACTTCTTTAATTTTACCAAAGCTCATTCTTGTTCTTTTTCCAACTTGGACAGGATGTACCATCAACTTTCACCCCTTGTATAAACTAAAATAACCAAAAGCATACTTTCCCTAAGGACTTATGCTTTCGGATCGCACACACATTATTTCTAATTATAACCAAATTTTATCTAGTTATACTTTTAAATTTATGATAAAAAAAGTACTATCAAAGCGTAGTACATTTAGTTATGGTATCATAGAGTTTGAATATTGTCAATATATCTGTAAATATTTTAACAAAAATATTTCAAAGTTGCAAAACTCCAATAATTTTATAAAAAAAGAGATACTCCAAAAAGTATCTCTTTTATTTTAAAAACTTAAATTACTTAAGTTCTACTTCAGCTCCAACTTCAGCTAATTTAGCTTTCATTTCTTCAGCAGCATCTTTAGCAACGCCTTCTTTTAATGTTTTAGGAGCTCCATCAACTATTTCTTTAGCTTCTTTTAATCCTAAACCAGTTAATTCTCTAACTACTTTAATAACTTTTATTTTGCTTGATCCTGCATTAGTTAATACAACATCGAAATCAGTTTTTTCTTCTGCAGCACCAGCACCAGCAACTCCACCAGCTACAGCTACAGGAGCAGCAGCGCTAACTCCAAATTCTTCTTCACAAGCTGTTACTAATTCATTTAATTCTAAAACAGTCATACCTTTTATAGCTTCTATAATTTGTTCTTTATTCATAATAATTTACACCTCCGAATTTTTTCCAAAACTTTTTCATTTATTTGATTATTCAGCAGACTCTGCTTCTTTTTTATCTGATATAGCTTTAATTAAATAAGCAAAATTTGATATTGGAGCATTGAAGCTTCCTAGAAGTTTTGCAAGTAAAACTTCCTTTGATGGTATTGATGCAAGTTGTTTAACCTTATCTGAATCATAAACTTCTCCATCAACTATACCAGCTTTTAATTCTAATTTTTTGTTTTCTTTAGCAAAATCATTAAGTATTCTAGCTGGTGCAGTAGCATCTTCATAACCAAATGCTATTGAAACTGGTCCTTCTAAAAAAGGAACAACACCTTCATATCCTAATTCTTTAACTGCTAATGTAACTAAAGTATTTTTATACACTTTATATTCTACACCAGCTTCTCTTAAAGATTTTCTTAATTTAGTATCTTGTTCAACTGTTAAACCTTGATACTTAGCAAGAACAATCCCTTGAGCTTTTTCTAGTTTTTCTTTAATTTCTGCAACTTTAGCTTCTTTTAATTGTCTATTTTTGTTCACCGTGTCCACCTCCTCACAGTTTGAAACTGCTTTATATATTAAGAAAGCCTTCCCGTAGACATAGGAAGACTCATTATCTAAACTAATGATCCTCGGTAGGCTATTTTTATATTTAACCCTAAGGTACCTACTGTCTACGGAAGCCTTATTTACTTTTTCCAACAGCATTCATTTTATCATTCTATTATAGTTATGTCAACCAAATTAAATAAAATTAGTCTAAAACTTTTGTTGGATTAATCTTAGCACCAGGTCCCATAGTTGAAGAAACTGATACAGATTTTATATATTGTCCTTTAGCAGCAGCTGGTTTAGCCTTAACTATTGCATCCATTAGCGTATGGAAATTTTCCATTAATTTTTCTGAACCGAAAGATGCTTTTCCTATTGGGCAATGAATTATAGCAGTTTTATCTACTCTATATTCAACTTTACCAGCTTTGATATCAGCTATAGCTTTAGCAACATCAAATGTAACTGTTCCTGACTTTGGATTTGGCATTAATCCTTTAGGTCCTAAAACTCTACCTAATCTACCAACAACACCCATCATATCTGGAGTAGCTACTACAACATCGTAATCAAACCAGTTTTCTCCTTGAATTTTTTGAACTAATTCATCAGCTCCAACAAAATCAGCTCCAGCTGCTTCTGCTTCTTTAGCTTTCTCTCCTTTTGCAAATACTAAAACTCTAACAGTTTTACCAGTACCGTGTGGTAATACAACTGCTCCTCTAACTTGTTGATCTGCGTGTCTTGGATCTACACCAAGTCTTACATGCAATTCTACAGTTTCATCAAATTTAGCTTTTGCTGTTTTAACAGAAAGCTCTAATGCTTCTGATGGAGTATATAATGCGCTTCTATCTATTAATTTTACACTTTCAATATATTTTTTTCCCATTAATGTAATCCTCCTCCGTGGTCTTAACGGTTAATACCTCCCACCTATTTGTGAATAAATTATTCTACTACTACTACACCCATACTTCTTGCAGTACCTTCTATCATACTCATTGCAGATTCTATTGTAGCTGCATTTAAGTCAGGCATTTTTAATTCAGCAATTTTTCTAACTTGTTCTTTAGTTATATTTCCAACTTTAGTTCTATTTGGAACCCCAGATCCACTTTGTAATCCTAATTCCTTTTTAATTAAAACTGCAGCTGGTGGAGTTTTTAGTATAAAACTAAATGATCTATCTTGATATACAGTTATTACAACTGGTATAATTAATCCCGCTTTATCAGCAGTCTTTGCATTAAACTCCTTACAAAATCCCATTATATTTACACCGTGTTGACCTAAAGCTGGTCCTACTGGTGGTGCTGGTGTTGCTTTTCCTGCAGCAAGTTGAAGCTTTATCATTCCTGTTACTTTCTTAGCCATGAGTTATTCCTCCTATACTGTGGTAATTTCGGGCTTTACCCTCCCACTTTATTAAGACTTTCGTCTAATAATTTTCTTAATTTAAATTTTTTGTATTTGATTTAATTCTAATTCGGCGATTGTTTCTCTTCCGAACATATCAACCAATGCTTTTATTTTTCTTTGCTCTACATTAATTTCTTGTACTGAAGCAGAAAATCCGCTTAATGCACCAGAAATAATATTTATAGTTTCGCCTACTTCTAAGTCGATAGCAGGTGCTGTTTCACATACACCCATTGATTCAATCTCCTCATCAGTAAGTGGTACAGGTTTTGATCCTGGACCCACAAAGCCAGTAACTCCTCTAGTATTTCTTACAACATACCAAGAGTCATCTGTCATTAACATTTTTACCAAAACATATCCAGGGAATTTCTTCTTTAAAGTTATTTTAACTTTTCCATCTTTTTCTTCACTACATTCTTCCATAGGTACTTGTATATCTTGAAATAATGCTTGTAAATTTCTGTTTTCGATAGTTTTTTCTATGTTGGCTTTAACTTTATTTTCATAACCTGAATATGTGTGTATTACATACCATCTAGCTACTTCATTTTCACTCATATTTTTTACTTAACGATTAAAAAACCGTCAAACCTCCATTATATTATTTAAGTCCAAACACTAACTCAAAGAGGTTTTTAAAAATTAAGTCCATGCCACCTATAACTAATATAAAAATCACAGTAAAAACTATAACTGCAATTAAATTTTTCTTAGTTTCTTGTTTAGAAGGCCAAGTTATTTGTTTAAACTCTGCCTTAACCTCTCTAAAAAAATTTATTAAGCTAAACTTTTTTTCTGAATGTTGTACGTTCTGCTTTTCAGGCATAAATTCACATCCTTATATACCTATACCATTAACTAAATAAAACTATTTAGTTTCTCTGTGAAGAGTATGACTCTTACAGAATTTACAGTATTTTTTCATTTCTATTCTATTAGGATCATTTTTTTTATTTTTCATTGTGTTGTAATTTCTTTGTTTGCACTCTGTGCATGCTAAAGTAACCTTAACTCTCACCGTAAGCACCTCCAGTTTTTCTTATATATAAAGTAAATATTACTTACTTCCAGTATTACTAAATTACATTATCATAAATCCATAACACTGTCAACATAACCGTTCACTATGTAAAGGACTAGGTCATATAACCCAGTCCCCTCAAGTATGATAATATAAAAATCAAATTATTCTATTATTTTAGTAACAACACCAGAACCTACAGTTC
>OIYS01001134.1_pt1 | contig 14690 bp, 26 predicted proteins | sample 1588271 | NCBI WGS metagenome assembly OIYS01 (sample SAMN03283286) | human gut metagenome | biome: human-associated habitat; material: feces | host: Homo sapiens | place: Peru | collected 2012
TGCAGGCAACATCAGCAAGTGGAACAGTTACGTGGTCCTGCCGGTTTACGATTATCCAACAGTGGCGAATGCCTCTGTATGTGCTATTTTTAAGGGATATGAAATTTGAGAAAGAGTATGTTACGATAGAAGAGGTGTATGCCGCCTATTATGACTGTTGTAAGCATAAGGGTTCAACTCCAGGCTGCATCGAATATCAGATGAATTATATTGCGAACAATTATCAATTATATATCGACCTTAACTCGATGGTATATGAGATAGGTAAAAGCAAGGTGTTCTGTGTAACGAGGCCGAAACTTCGGGAGGTGTTCTGTGCAGACTTCCGAGACCGCATCATCCATCATCTGCTTGCTATCAAGTTCACGGATATACTTGAAAGCGAGATGACAGATAAGGCGTATGCCTGCCGTAAGGGTAAGGGTACTGATTACGGTATCGCTGATGTCAAGAAGCAAATAAAGCGAGTGAGCGATAACTATACTAAGGAAGCATGGATATTGAGAGGTGATTTACAGGGCTTCTTCATGAGTATCAATCGTTTACTCCTTTACGACATCCTCGAAAAGGCCATCAGAAAAAAGTATCATGGAAGTGATATAGAATGGTGGCTGTGGCTATGGAAGAAAGTCGTCTTGCATGACCCGACAAAAAACTGTGTCCGAGTAGGCGATTTGAGCTTGTGGGATAAGCTTTCTGCTAACAAGTCGCTCTTTACATGCGGTGAGGGCAAAGGACTCCCGATCGGCAACCTGCCATCGCAATTACTTGCCAACCTTCTGCTATCTCGATTCGATAAGCTGATGATAGAGCGAGTAGGCAAAGATGGTGGGTATGGCAGATATGTGGATGATTTTCTGGTTATCAGTAGGGATGAAAAGCTACTTCTGAATATTCTGCAAGAGGCAAGGAGCTATCTGTTGGAAGAGCTTGGTCTTACGTTGCATCCTCATAAGGTTAGCCTTCAGAGGGCAGCAAGCGGAGTAAGGTTTACAGGCACATTAATTCGCCCAGGCAGGATGCTTCCAAACTTGCGAACGATAGAACATCTATATGACGTGATTGACAGGTTTGGGATTGAATCTGACCCAAAAAGCGAAGTCTTACAGAGGTATGTGAGTCGTATCAATAGCCTGATGGGTGTACTTGTGCATTACAACACCTATAATATCAGACGTAAGGCATGGACGATGATACCCTATAAGGACAGAGTTTTCTGTGTCAATATGAAGAAAATTAGAATAATGAATAAATATAAAACGTAAAAGATTATGGAGAAAATTAATTTTATCAAAGCCTTTATCCCTAAAGGCGATTTTAATGAAAAGTATGAGCACGGAGGAATGATGGTTCGTCATCTTGCTGCTGTGCTTGACGAGAAGATGGGAGCGTACGAATGCTACGAGTGTACCGTGCCTATCGGTGAGTACGATGAAGGTGAGATACAGAAGGCATTTACTGAGTTTTCGGCTAAGATGGATGCCTTAAAACTTAAACAGGCAAAGGTTGACAAGATAGCCGAGATTGCAGCCTACGACACCTCTGATAAGGTAAACGGATTTATATTGAACGGACTGCTTGTATGGCTTGACAAGGCTACGAGAGTGGGCTTGATGAACTCAACCACCATCGCCAAGGCGGCTGGTCAGCAGACTACTACACTTTGGCTTGGAGACGTTAAGTTGGAGGTGGATTGTGACAAGGCTATCCAGCTACTTTCTGCCTTGGAAATGTATGCCTTGGAATGCTTCAATGTCACTGCCGCACATAAGAAAGCGGTGAGTGAGTTAAAGACCATCAAGGAGGTGGAGGCTTTCGATGTGACTGCCGACTATCCAAAGCAACTTGAAATGAAGTTGTAGAACGATTAAAAAGTAAAAGATTATGTGGTTATTATCATTGATTTCTTTTCTCCTTCTTGGGGGATTTCTCTTGTTGTCGGCAATGCGTTTTGGAGTGCCAGATATGGTTTCAGATACCTACTATCAGCTTCAAGGCACAACAGGTAGCGAGGTGCTTGGTGGAAAGACCAAGCGTAACTTCGGCTGGGTGTTCTCTGTGGTGATGGTCTTGGTGGCACTCCTTATGATGGTGGCTATACTAGACCTAGACAAAGGTTTGCAATGCTTAGCCTTCATCGGTTGTGCAGGACTGGCTTTCGTTGGCTGCGCTCCTAACTACCTAGGCGATGAGTCCAAGGTACATAAGATAGCGGCTTTAGTGGCTGCGGCAGGGTGCGTTGGATGGTGCTTGTCAGTCTGTTGGTCGCTAACGCTGATAGTTGCTTGCCTTTACGCTTTTGCAATGGCTAAGGTGTATGCTCGCAATAAATTCATAAACTTCAAGGCAGCGAAGTGTCATCCTTTGTATTGGCTGGAGGTGTCGGCATTCCTTGATGTGTTCGTTACTTATTGGATAATCTATTAAATGATATAACTATGACTTGGAAGAAATTACTTACATTCAACAAGCGAGACTGGATTGGCCTTACTTGTTGGCTTGCGGTGAGCATTCTGCTTGGTTCCGTCTCATTACTAGCAATGGTAGTGAGGGAGGTGTATCAGTGGAAGAGATACAACTTGCCAAGATTTGAGTGGGAAGATGTGATACGATATATTGTGGTGATTGACCTTGGTAGCATCATTCACTATTGGGTACTTCTCTCCATTCTGAATTAATGCGACTTTCTAATTTTCATTTTACTTTTTATATTATTATGTGGCTATCGTCCGTGAGGATGGTAGCCATTTTCCGCATGATACTTACAAATTGTTACATTTCGAAAATTTTAACTCAAAATTTCAGCAAATCCTTTTTTTAACTTGAAAAAAGTGTATCTTTGCAGCATTAAACTTAAAAATCAATGAATATGACTAAAGAAGACGAAGCCGATGTCCAACGGCTATTAAAGAATGTGGACGTTACCGAGCTGATGGATATGCTGATGAAGCACGGAAATCGGTATAGCAGGAGAATATTGAAGTTCTTCCGCTGGTTCTGCAAGTACGTGCCAGTCATCCTTATGTGCTTTCACGCTTATGGGATATGGGAGTTCTCTCAGCATCCTAGAGAGATGTTTGTCCCTTACGCAGAGAATGCGCCCTGCTATCTCTACATATATTTTATGGTTTACATCTTGCCTATGGTGGCTATTCTGGCTAGCAGATTCTTCTTTTTGTGTTGGAGATACAGAATACCATTTTTCTATTTCTTTGGCATCAATGCAGCTCACATCGTGGAATGGAGTTGGTACACGACCAAGAATATGATAGATTCCTGTTTTACAGTTATGGTGGTAACGGCATTATTTTATTTATACGGCTTTGCTGATATGTTTATCAGCAGGACAAAGTTAGGACGTAAAATTTGTGCATGAAATATGGGAAAGATACTAAGTTATAAGCTGCTCGGCACGGCTTTGAAATCATTGAGTGACGCTTGTTTCAAGGCTGACGAGCAGCAGAGGAATGGCGAGAAAGTCACCGCTTGCGGAATGAGCGATGATGACATAGATAGACTATGTGACATTATTCCTGATATGCTCAACCCGATGATGAGCACAGAGGAGGTCAAGGAGAAGCTTCACGTTTCTGACGCAACGTTGAACAGAATGGTGACAAGGGGCGACATTCCGAACGGAGAGTGCAAGAAGCGAGGGCATACCCGATATTGGAAGAAGTGGGATATACTTCATTATATCAAAAGCAAGAGAGGCAAGTGATTGCTTCTCTTTTTTATTGCAATTCTTTCCAAAGTTTCAAAGACTGGAGAGTTTTGCTTTGCCATTTATACTGAAACCCAAATAAGTGATACTACCGTCTATCACGTTAAAGTGTTGATAATCAAACGCTAAAAGAAAGTATGAGCGAGTTATGTGATTATTTATCATTTGTTTCTATCTTTGCATTCGTAACGTTACAAATAGTGTTAGGTAAATTTCAGGGTATAACAAAAAAGATTGTTCTTATGGAAACTTCAAAAACGTATGTTTTTAGTCCTGAGAGTTCAGGTAGCAGTGGAGGTTTGATGAGCTTGATAGCTCCACTCCTTCAGCAAAGGGGTGTTGACCCTAACGTTTTGCTTGCAATGAAGAATGGCAACGGCTTCGGAAGCGATGGCTCTTGGTTCATCTGGCTTTTGTTCATCCTCTGCTTCTGTGGCTGGGGTGGCAATGGCTTCGGTGGTGGCTTTGGCGGTCGTGGAATGGGTCTTGCAAACGAGATTAACAACGACTATGGTCGTTCGCTTTTGATGGATGCCATCGGTGGTAACCGAAACGCACTCAGTAATCTTGCGACGCAACTTAATTGCACAGAAGGTCAGATTCAGAGTGCGATTTCCGCTTTGACAGCCCAAGTGCAGAACGTTGGCAACCAAGTCGGAATGAGTGGTATGCAGACCATCAACGCCCTTCAGCAAGGCAATATGCAGATAGCATCACAACTCGCTGATTGCTGCTGCAAGGTAAATAACAACATTACGGCTATGGATGGTAATGTCAAGCTTGCCATGTGCCAACAGACAGGTGCATTGAACAGTGCCATCAATAATGTAGCCGTGGGAATGGAACGTGGCTTCTCCAATACGGCCTTTGAGACGCAACGCCAGACTTGTGACATTCAGAAGTCAATCGAAAGTGCGGCTGCTGAAATCAAGGCAGGTCAGACGGCTGCCGAGATGCGTGAGATGCAGAACAAGATTGACCTCTTGCGTGAGGAGAACGGAACATTCAAGTCTTCCGCAATGACCTCACAAATCGTTGGTCAGGCGGTCGCTCCTATCAACGCTGCGTTGGCTAGCTTGCAGAGTGAGGTGAACACCATCAAGTGTGCACAACCAAACACGGTGACCGTTCCTTATTCGCCATTCGTGCCCGTTCCTAATTGTGTGGCGGCTCAATATGGCTATTACGGAGCGGCGGCAAACGCTGGCTTTTGGGGATAAGAGAAGAAAGGAGGCTACTATGGTAATGTGGAATTATCCTTTCGCATGGGTGAACAGAAGAGGTTCTGCCGCAGTCGCTTCCCAAGGTGTGACGGTGAACACTGCAAACGTGGTGTTCACTTTCAGAAACCACGCCTTTGTGAACGCCAACTACAGGGGAACGGTATTCGTGAACCTTAGGCAAGCCATCCCTTCTGGGACAACGACAACCCTTCCTGTTCTCTTTGAGACGAATGGGGTAACCCAAGCCGTGACGAAGTTTAATGGTGAGCCGCTTACCGTTGCGGACATCGCCGGGACTGGAGTCTATCAGCTTTGGTTTGAGAGAGACACTAACACCCTTCAGCTTATGACGGGCATTGTTTAATAATATTGACATGGAACGAAGTTATGTTTAGTGGTTTAAGGACAAATAGTATTTTTTACATTCTTGACAAGGGTGAGAACCCAAGTCTAAGAATCGGGCAGGTTGTTTCCGTAAGCAACCCACAACCGAAGTTTCAGACCACCTACCAAGGTTACAATCCTAATGGTATGGATATGTTTGTTGACGTGGTTGTGAAGCTTCCTAATGAGCAAGTTGAGTTCAAGCAGTTGCCAGCCAATATGCAAATCGCAAACTCGGACAAGTTTGTCGTATCAGAGAGCAGGGAGGCTATGGATGCCGAGGTTGATGCCATGTATCGCCATTCCAAGGAAATCGTGGAGAGCGAGCCGTATCACAAGCGTGTTATGGGCGAGTGTCTGAAGATGCGAACGATGCTCAATCCGCAAATCGCCAAGGAGAAGCAACAGGAGGAGGACATCAAGAACCTAAAGGATGAGATGAGTGGGATGAAGGGCGACTTGACCGACATAAAATCCTTGCTCACTAAGGCTTTGGGAAATGTTGGTACTAAAAAGTAACTTATTATGGGATATATGATTGAGATAACCGACAACAAGGTCAGCGAGATGTCGGAACTTGTCGAAGAGGTGCTTTCGTGCGGAGGCAAGTTGATGCGTTGCTTAGAGGGTATGGGTGACAGACACAGCAGAATGGGTCGAAGAAGTCCTATGCCCGACTACAGGGACAATTGGAACGATGATGATTACAATGACGACCGATACGATGAAAGACGTGGTGGTCGCAGAGGTGGTTATCGCTATTAGTTTTACTTTGCGGAGGTGGGGTAACGCCCGCCTCCCATTAACCGGATGATTATGAGAAAGGAAAGAATATCCCTTGATGCTTACGATATGAAGCCAGAGGGAATGATAGCTTACCTTCGTTACAACGGATGGCATTTCAACAAGAAGATGTGTGACTTCGCAATATCCTTGATGTGGAGGGTCAGCAGGTCAACTGGGCAAGAGGAAAGGGTAGAGCCGATTAGCAAGGATAAGGTTGAGGAACTCTTGAAGGTGAATGGTATCACCATAAAGAACAAGGACATCTACGATATTGTTTACATTGCGAATATGGCAAATGCCGATTTCTTTAAGTCCTCATTGAAAGACGAGGCTTCGCTCGCTCAGTTCATTAAGGACATGGCGGACGACCCAGACCAAGCAGATGGCTTTGTGTTTAACCGGTTCTATGCCGATTGCAACCATAATGGGGTAGGTATTCCTTGGGATGATGTGTTATGATACGTCAAGACGTTTATCTGGAAAAATACGACTGGGACGTGAAGGTGTGTCACGTTTCTTGCAAGGAGGATGCCGATGAGGCTATGGACTTGCTTTCGCTTGTTGGATGCAAGGGAGCACCATTGCTTGATGCTTACGACCATATATCGGTCGATGGTGTGAATAAGGGGCTTACGTACACGAACACTAACAAGCGAACAAGTGTCGTTGTTATAAGCAAGGCTTCGTCCGAGGGTGAGTACATCAACAGCCTTGCACATGAGATGTTTCACGTCGTCGCCCATGTATGTGGGTTTCTTGGACTTGATATGCAAGGAGAGGAACCATGCTATCTTATGGGTTGGCTTCTACAGTCGGTGATATAGAAGAGTGTAATTTTCCATTTTATAGATTCCTTGGGCAGAATAGGTAGTTTCCTTTCTGCCCTCCTTTTAAAACTTAAAAACATGAAAGAACTTAAAGAACAGATTTTCGAGCGTTATAACAAAGATTATAACGTTCTTAGTGAGAACGAGAAGAGAGCTATAGTTACCTTTGACTATAGTGACATCTGCGTGTTGGTTGACAAGAAAGCGAGAAAGGTTTACTTTCTTGTCCCACTATCAAAGGAGCATAAGTTTGGGTTTCGTGGTGATAGCTTGGTAATTGACGGCAAAAGCATGAAAAGCAATATGTATTGGAGAGAGTATTGCAATCAAGTTGTAGAGTACCAAGGTGATGCACCAAGTCCACTTAAAAAGAGCGTGTTGGATAAAATATGTGCAAATATTCTTAAATAAAATATAATAATACAATAAAAGAATTAAAAAACTTGCAAGAACGCTTGTAAGCTTGTATCTTTGTATTGTTAATCAAGAAAGGTGAGACACACCTAATAAACTGTAGCAAGAATATGGATAAGCAAGTAGAGAACTTGATTGATAAGTCGGTAGAGCGAGTTTTTCAGTCTTGGTTCATTGATAGCGATAAAAGACGTAAGTTAATCGTAGCAACGTTTGACTATCTTTCTCGTATATGTGACATCATAAAGAACGAGCCTGACAAGAAAGAATGCCCTGTTGTGGAGCTGATGAAGTTGGTCGGCTTGGACTATGGCATGGTATATAAGAATGGCAAGAGAATGTCGTATTATACACTAGAGGAGGCTGTACACGATAGCTTGGCTTATTTTATCTCGGACTTCAAAGAGTGCAATTTGCTTTAGCAGAAAATAAAACGAACAAGCACAATAATATTTTGGCATTTTGCGAGTTATCTATAAAAAGATTACTTGTGTTGCGTTGTTGCTGTTCGTTTTTAAATTTAAAAAGATATGAACACGAAACAAAAACAAGTATTGTTCATTGACTTGGATGATACGATAATCAAGACGGTATCGGGAAGAACGTTCCCAGTTGATATAACTGATTTCGAGATAAGAAAGGAGGTGCTGGACAAGATTGTGGACGTCTTCCCAAATCTCTATTACGTGGAGATTGTGTCAAATCAAGGTGGCATTCCTAAGTTTGTTGATGAGTGTGATTTCCGTGCCAAGATTAAGGCTGTCGAATGCTTTATGCAAGCCTATCTTAGGAACCATACGACAAGAAACATATTTGTCAACTCAACATATTGCCCTTCGACAATGAGGGAAGAGTTTAGAAAACCGAATATTGGTATGCTCTCTTCTTATTCATCTTGGGATAAGGATAAGTTGGTGATGATAGGTGATGCCAGCGGAAAGAAAGGAGACTTCTCTGATTCAGACAAGAGGTGTGCAAAGAATTTCGAAATTGATTATATCGATGTCCGTGACTTCTTGGAAATGGCAATATAACAACATTGATTGATAAAAATTAGAGAGGGATTATTTCCCTCTCAATTTCTTCAGGTCTTCCCTCAGTCTTTCGTGAAAACTCTCCTCTCCATCGTCACCACTGAAAAGGTACTCAACACGATGGGCATAGATGGAAGCCTTTCTGAGAACGTCGAGCGTATTTCTTAGTTCCTCTAATGTCGAGTTACTGTATTCGTATGGGTTTGGCTTGGTGTGAAGGTGCTTTCTTATATAGTCGGCATCCTCTTTCTCCAAGCCGTTTTCCTCACAATAGTAATTGACATCGCATTCATCAATACTTACGCCATTGATGTGTTCCTCTATCTTTTCGCAAGCATCATCAATGCGAGAAGACAGATAATTAAGTGAACCTCCAGACATAAGCTATTCCTCCTTTCTTTTGATAGATTTTATACATTTTGTGTCAATGTGTCTTTGAAATCCTACCCAATATCCTCCATTGAAAAGATATGCCTCAACCTTTTCAGTCATAGGTTTCCCGCCTTTCGTGATTCCTTTCAGCACAACATCATAGCGGTTGCCCGGCTTAAAGCAAGCCAAAAACTTTCTGTAGTCCTCGAAAGCACAATTGGCGTATTCCTCATTGACATTCGGAAATTTTGCCCTTGCCATTATCTCCCAAAAATCCCTTAATGAGAACTCATAAATGAACGCCCTCTCTTTGTCGTTGAGCTTGTCATAGAACTCATCGACACATCTCTGCCATATTCCTTGCCTTAGGTGTGAGCCGATGGCACATCCATTGATGTAATTCAAAAGCTCGAACTTGTCTAAATTTACCAGCATAATCTTTTACTTTAAGCGTTTACGAAACTAAACCCGAATTTCTCGGCATAATAATTTTCCCTCTTTGCTCTCCTTGTCTCGCCATCATAGCAAAGGACAAAAGGCTCTCCACTTGAATAGAAATAGTTGTATTTCTTTCTAAGGTACATCTTTGCGTTGAGTGCCTTGGGGGATAGCTTTCTGATGCGCAACTTGGTGGCTTGAGGAATGCCCGACATGATGCGAACCTGTTCTGTCTTGTGCATCCTGTGTTGTCTTCTTCCTTTCTCGGCATATTTATCCTTGTCCCAATACCTTCTTAGCGAAGATGCCCTGTTTATATTGATTCTTCGTTGAGTCTCATCATTGTGCGATAAGTTTTGCTTTTTCGCTTGCCAAATAACTGAACTCACGCTGACGCCAATTTTATCGGATATTTCCTTTGCCGACATCTTAGGGTAAAGCCTTGCGATTTCATCCTTTTGAAAATCGGTAATCAATGGCTTTTTCTCGCCACCAAACATCTTGATGTACTTGTATAGTGTTGCGACTTTCACGCCAGCCATCTTGGCGACATCCTTCCTTGGAAAATCGTTGATGTGCTCCTTGATGTAATCAAGCTGCCATTTTTCTAGATTTCTTGGCATGGCAAATCCTCCTCGAACTTAAATCCATATCTCTCCTTATAGCGTTCCTCGTCAATTCTTCGGGTATTCTTGTCGTACCCTATGGTGTAATTCTCACCATCGAATGCAAAATATCCATGGCGGGCTATCAAGTTGCGTTTTGCGTGATACGCCTTGCTCGGCATTTTCAATACTTTCAGTCTTGTCTGTTGTCTTTCACCAGACATAACACGCAGTCTTTCCATCCGAAGGATTTTCTTTCTTGTCCTAACCCTTCTCTCAACTACATCCTTGTCGTAAGCCCTTATGAGGTTCGCCATCTGCTTTTCCTTGATTCTCTTCAGGGTCTCCTTTGTGTGACAAAGTCCAAGCTCCTTTGCGAGCTTATAGAGGTAACTGTCGTTGCATCCGATGAAGTCGGCTATCTCTCGTACTGAATGCGTCGGGTACATGGAGATAAGCACATCCCTTTTATAGCTTGCCTTTATGTTGCATTTATCCATATTCTTTCCGTTTATTGGTGTGACTCACCTTTTTACTTGCAAAGGTAGTAAATATATTTCAAACAACAAAGCAAAGAAAGTCTAAAGTGTTTATAATTATAAAATATTTAAATTTTTGCACAAAGATTAAATGTGTGAATATTAAGCAAGCATAACTCGTCGTAATTTTCCAAGAATGTCATAACTTTGCAACAAAAAGAAATCTTGCAATGGAATTACAGACTATACATACAATAATCAACCTGCTATGTACGTCGGGGTTTATCACGACATTCCTATACTATGGAAGCAGAAAACGAAAGGAGGCGGCACTGGCGTCACAGGAAGAGAACAAGGCTATATCCTCTTATGCCGATGAATGGAAGGAACTCTACGAACGTTCAAACGGAATGGTCGTCAACCTCAATGGAAAAGTTGACTCCTTGTATGAGGAGATAAATGGTTATCGAAGCCAGATTAGGAAATTAAAGGATGAGAAAAATAACCTGACCCTTTTGGTTCACGAACTCAAATGGAACAGGTGTATTGTTGACGGATGCAAGAACCGCACACCTCCACGAAAGCGAAAGAACATGGAAAAGATGGTTGAGATTGATGAAAGCAATGTTTACAAAGACAGAGAGGATGGGGAAGATGATTAAGTATTTGAAACTACTTATACAGGTGAACAGTGGGCATTCGAGCAAGGCTTTTTTCTTGGTGTCCGTGACAATGATAGGCTTTGTGTTGTTGCTGATAGTCGGCTTTGTCTTGGTGTGGGAGGTCGTGACCTACGGAACCATCAAGACAGACCTCATGGGGCTCAGTGCCTTCGTTGGAAGCATAGCGAGCCTCTTTGTTACGGCTGGCGTAACAAAAGCCATTGGCGAGAGAGGGGAACACAACAATAATTTAAATAAGGAGGAAAAAGAAAATGGCTAAGTCTGAGATTTTAAAGCATTTTATCCTCGGTTTTGAGGGAGGGTTCGTAAACAACAAGCTTGATGCTGGGCACGAAACAAACAAAGGGGTTACACTCTCCACGTTCCGCATGGTGTATGGAAAAGACAAGACGGCGAGTGACCTAAGGAAAATTACCGACGAGCAATGGATGCATATCTTCAAGAAGCTTTATTGGGATGCTTGCCGTGCAGACGAGATAATGAGCCAGTCTGTCGCAAATATGCTTGTTGATTTCGCTTACAACAGTGGAAGCGGAAATGCCATAAGGAAGATACAAGGTATTGTCGGCGTGAAGGTTGATGGAATACTTGGCAAGAACACCTTGTCTGCTATCAATGGATTCAAACAAGGTCAGTGGGTATTGTTCGACAAGCTGAAGGTCGCAAGGATTTCGTTTCTTAATGCTATCGTGAAGAACAAGCCTAGCCAAGAGGCCTTTTTGAAAGGTTGGCTAAGGCGTATTGGGAATATCCAATATGGGAAACTCGTTTGCAATGATGGAAAGAAAATCATCTGTAAATGACAAAGATGACCCCATCGTTTTATCGGTGGGGTTACCTTCATCAAAGTCCTAGCTTGGAGGTTATCCAAGAACCAAGCGGAACGTTCTCCTCCTTGGATTTCAATTTGATGTATTCTGCGGCATCCTTTGGCATTCTTACGCAAAGGCTTACGTTGTTTCCTTTCTTTCGTCCGCTACCAGCCCTTGCGCCTCCTCTATTGCTTTTCTTGTTATCCATATCGCTTTATGATTTTAGATATTGAATGTTTGATTTCAAAGTTCAATACCTCTCCACTTTTTTATGTTACAAAAACAATCCAATCCATCCATATACACCTCGTCTTTTTCAAAATGACTCTTTTGGACTTGATATTTCATCCATCCGATTCTACCGCCATTCTCGCCACCGTCCCATTCATTATAGCGATAATTCAGGCTAACGTTAATATCCAATACATCATCCTCGCCTTGCGTTGTGCTTGGCTTGGTATTAATGTTCGCTTGAACAAATATTTTCTTGAAAATGGCCGGTTGTATCTTAAAGTCGGAACTCTCGATTAGCTTCTCTGACCTTGGTGTGAACTCGGCATAGATACCCAATCTTTCACAAGTCTTCTGAATATCCTTTGCTATGTAGGACAAAATGTTTATATGCTCCATATTTTTATGTTTTAAATTTCAATATACTCAATGCTATCAACGTCCAGCCACTTCGTGCCATTATCCTCACTAGCTATTGCCAAGCAATCGCACTCTTTGTTAAGTGATACATTGCTGGGGATGGTGTTGATTGTGGCACCAGACTTCATATTGATATCTATGGAGGTGTTTTCATACTTCTCCTTTGATAACTCTGTAATGATATACGACACTGTGGCAGATTTCATAACTTCTTCGCTTGCCGTGATGCGATAGGGCTTTAATTGTTAATGATACAGTTTCTGAAGGTGTGTCTCACCTTTCTAATTCTGATGCAAAGATACGAATAATGTTTGAAATGTGCAATAAAAAATCAAATTATTTCCTTCTGTTTAACGTCTTTTGTATGCAGTTGGCGTTTGTGTTGCATTCGTTAACAGAAAAAGGCTAGTTTTTCACTTATTAGAGTTTTGGAAATAACCCAAGTTGACTTACTAGTACCTTATATAATATAATGTGTAACTTTGCAAATAAAAAAAGAATATGAGCAGAAATGATAAAATCAAGACCTGTATATTGTCGTTTGCGCTTGCAATCCTCATTGCCTTTCTTGTATGCGGATGCAAGACTACAAAATATGTACCAGTCGAGACTATCGTGAAGGACACGACAACCTTTGCGCATTGGGACTCTATCGTTAACGAGAGGGTGAAGATTGTAAGGGACAGCTTGATGTCGTTTCATTGGGAGCAAAGGGAAACTAGCACAAAGGACTCCTCGTATGTCAAGGACAACGTAAGGGAAAGGGTTGGCCAAAACGGAAAGGTAATTGGAAAAGACTCGACCCACATTGAGATAAGGTACATTGAGAACAAGATGAATACTTCCCTTAGGGATAGCATAAGCAATCTTGCTAGGTTTGTGAGCTTGTCGAGAATTTACAAGGAGCAAAGGGACTCGCTCAGCAAGGTACTGGCGGAGACTCGGACAAAGGTGGAATATAAGGAAAAGGAGTTGGGCGGCTTCAAGCTGTTTTGCTACTTGCTAGGAAGATTTGTGTTTTGGGCATTCCTTACATTTGTCGTTGGAAAGACAATCATATATATTGTAAAAAATAAACTTCATAATTTTCTGTAGATTTAGTTATTAGGTAAAAGATTCATTTCGGGTAACTTAGTGTTTGGAGGGCGATTGCCAGTGATGGTAGTCGCTCTTTTTTTATTGACAAGGTGTTTCTTTGGTTTAAAATATGTAATTAAAATGAGCGTAAATGTTAAAAATCATACTAAAATTCAAGAAAGGCAAGAAAAATCTTGCAAGATAAAAAGAAAAGTAGTACTTTTGCAATCGAAAGTTTATGCTGAATGTGCGGTAGCATGGATGAAAGGAAAATGAATAGAATACAAAGATATACGGACCCTTACTTGAAGTTCCTACCGCACACATTTTGGAATGGATGGTAGGGGTCTTTTTCTTTGCCAAGTCGGTCTTAGATAGCCCTATGTGAATTATGGGCTATAATTGCCAGATGAGGCAGAAATCTAAAAGGAACGTAGAATGGAAGTTTTACAATATCATAGAATACGTATTGGTATTCGTGAAGCAGAGCTGGCTTTATCTGATGAAGACAGATTAGACGCTTTTTGCTTGGCTATCAAGGTCAAGCTGATGTTCCGTGCTTCTGATTTACGTTTCAATTCGTTGAACCAATTATCCAAGAAGTTAAAGACAGACAAGAAAATGCTTAAAAAGTATCTTTCTGGTGCCGTATCTTTTGGGTATCTAACCGAGAAGAAAGATGAGTATGGGAAAACGTATTACATAGCAAATAAAATCCATGATAATAGCCGTTATAGCTATAAAGTCCGTATAGATGAGTTTACCCGTATCAACCTTTTCTCATTAAAAAACTTGGTGAGGAACATCGTATTATGCAATCATATAAGCAAGATTGAAGAAGTCGGCAATACGCACGAAAGAGCCACAAATCCCAATACTCTGACCGACATGAGGAGTAGCAAGAGGTGTGAGAGCCGTATGCTGTCGAAACCATTCAACCCCAATTTTATGAGATTGTCGTATTGTCGCATCATGCAGGTTCTTCATTGCACATATTACCAAGCATGGAATGTCACAAGTAAATTAGTGAAAAAAGGAGTGCTACGAAAAAAAATCAATGTTACGGAAATTGGTGTTGACCCGAACGCTTGCGGATACTCACAAGCATTCCGTGATGCCTCAAATACACTGATTGTTATATCGGCAAAAAGCAAAAAGGCAAGAGCCGTAATGTCCAACAG
>OIYS01001135.1_pt1 | contig 14658 bp, 15 predicted proteins | sample 1588271 | NCBI WGS metagenome assembly OIYS01 (sample SAMN03283286) | human gut metagenome | biome: human-associated habitat; material: feces | host: Homo sapiens | place: Peru | collected 2012
TGTAAGCACGGGTCTGGGAGAAACACACACGCAGCGCACACCGTATTTTGAACCGTATTGCGTCAGCGACTTTGTCAGCCCGAACATAGCCCCACTTTTGGCGGTCGGGTAATCCATCCCTCTGCCGTCGCCCTCCATACCTGTAATAGAACCGATGTTAACTATAAGTCCGCTTTTCTGTTCTCTCATCTGCTTCATAACGGCGTGATCGAAATAAAACTGTCCCTTAAGGTTAACATCAAGCCCCCAATCGTAAACCTCAATAGGAATATCGGGAAATTCAAGTTCGGGAGCAACTTTAAGCATACGCACAGCCGTTCCCCCCCCCGCAAAATTGCACATTACATCAATACTGCCGAATGTCTCCACGGCCTTATCACGGGCTGAGCATATCTGCTTGTAATCGCGCACATCACAAGGGACTCCTATTGCCTTCCCCGTGCCCTTAAGGTTGATTTCCCGGGCTTTTTCCGCAAGCGCCGTTTCATTTACGTCGCACATTACAATGTTGCCGCCGAGTTCCGCCCAGTTTTGCGAAAATAAAAGCCCCATACCGGACGCGGCGCCGGTTGCTATTGCCGTTTTACCCTTGAAATTTATAACTTACCGCTCCTTATAAATATTTACCGATTAACGGTTAAAACCACTTTACCCACATTTTCGCCGCGATAAAGTATATCCTGCGCCGCCTCTGCCTCGGTTATCGGCAAAACCTTGTATATAGTCGGTCGCACTTCGCCTGCCGATACTTTAGGCCATACGTCGCGTACAAGGTCGGCAAGAATTTTCGCCTTTGTTTCGGGCGTTCTCGACCGCAGGGTACTGCCGACTATTCTTACATTTCTTACATATATGTTTTTAAGATCTATTTCGGTTTTCTGCCCTGCAAGAGCCGCTATCATTATCCAGCGCGCGCCGTGGGTCAGGTAGTGTATGCACTTGCCCATTATCTCGCCGCCGAGGCAGTCTATTGCAACATCAACGCCGTGACCGTTTTCAAGCTCTTCTTTAAGCACATTTACAATATCCTCTTTTGTTGTAACCACAACACGGTCGGCGTTTAAGTGCTTAATATTTTTTGCGATTTCTTCTGTTAATACGGTTGTTATAACCCTTACGCCGAAAGCCTTTGCCATTGGTATTATAACGCTGGCAAGTCCGCTCGCTCCCGCGTTCATCAAAAGGGTATTTCCCGCCTTTATTTTACCCTCTATAAACAGGTTTAAATATGCCGTGGCGAACGCCTCCGGCATTGCCGCCGCCTCAACCATAGTGCAGTTTTCGGGTACGGGCATAAGCATATCGTACTTAACGTTTGCGTATTCGGCGTAACCGCCGCCGCCTCAATTTTTATAAGGCAGTCGTCCACGCCCAAAATCGGGTCGGGTACGTTATCCCATCTTAACGATCTGTCGTCGTTTACAAGTATTGCTTTCACAAAAATTCCTCCTGTTCAGTTCATATTATACCTTATAGCTTTAAGTTTTCTTAAAAGCGGCTGCTGCGGCGTGGCAAAATCATCATATTCGCAAACGCACAAATACATACCGTTGCCGAGTTCGCCGCCTATTCTTCTGAGTATTTTACATTCTCCGCCCGAAAGGAAAAGAAACAGAATAGACAATTTTTCTTTAAGCAAATTTATAATTCTTAAATTTTCAATCTGCTGTTCCGTATTTTCGGCGCCCACCACAATTTTTGAAATATCAGCACCGCGGCTTTGATGTGCAAGCGCAATTTTAAGCACCTCGTCCGCAGGCGTGAATTTGTGAATGTGGGTTGACATAAGCACCTTTGCGCCGCGCTTATGCAGTTTATCAATCAAATCCCTTTGTTTCGCCGCGGCGGTTTCGTTATATGTCATTTCGCCCGGCTGTTTATCAAAGTAGTCGCCCATCATATCGCAAAGATCCGCGCCGCAATCTGCCAATTCAAGCAATTCCTCGGCTAACTGCTCATCGTTCTTGCCCGCATTTTTTGCATATCGGTAATTTGTTACATATGTAGGCTTATCCTCCGCACAAGCAAAAAGTTCTTTATAAACCTCGGCGTTTCTATACTCACCGTTCATCTGCTCAAACTGTATTCCGAATGCCTCGGCGCCCTGTGGAATGGATTTTTTCATAAGTTCCTTTATTCTGTCGGGAATGTCCGCCTGCACCATACAGGTAAGGACGGCAAAATTATTGTTAAAAAAACTTTTCTTGTTCATCGGCATCCCCCTTAATTCATTATAGCTTTGCGGGATTGCGTATTCAATGTGTAAAACGATAATACTTTGATGTTTTCGATACTTTTTATAAATATTTCTGTTGCGTTTTTTATGTAAAATATTTATAATGGTTATAGAATACGAAACGGAGATTACCGTATGAACGAACTTGAAAGCATTACCGTCACCGATATTAAAAAAATGTTTACCGTTATGTCACCGCGCTCAAAGACAGCCGAAATAACCGACCGTGAATATTTCGGTCTTTCGTTTTGCATTGACGGGCAGATTACATATACAATTGACGGAAAGAAAGTCGTGTCCGACAGGACCAAAGTCGTTATTTTACCCAAGGGCAGGAGTTACTCCCTGCACGGGGATAAAACCGGGAGATTTCCCGTTATAAATTTTGACTGCCTTAACCTTACGTGCAGCGAAATACTTTCATTTACGGTTCTTAACCCCGCGGCGTATATAAAGGACTATGAAAAAATGAAAGCCCTGTCCCTTTTTGACGGAAACAGAGCCGAAATAATGAGTATTTTTTACGGTATTCTCCACCGAATAACACTTGATAACACCTCAAAGGGCAGACTTACCCCCGCCGTAAACCTTATTGAAAAAGATTTCGGCAATCCAAAGCTTACAAATACCGTTTTAGCGCGCGAATGCAACATCAGCGAAATATATTTCAGAAAAATATTCACCGAGGAATATAAGCTTTCACCGAAGCAATACCTGATAGAGGTACGGATTAACAAGGCAAAACAGCTTTTAACCGACGGTTTTTTGAAAATAAATGCCGTAGCCTCACAGTGCGGATTTACTAATCAATATCATTTTTCCCGCATATTCAAGGAAAAAACCGGGTTTACACCGACAGAATATTCAAAGCATAATAAAATTCAGCAAATATAATTTAGGCAAGCGAAAAATCCGCACTCAAAAAACGGTCTCTGATTATTCTCGTTTTCCTAAACACAGTTATAAGTAATATCAGTTAGAATTACGCAAAAAACACGCCATCGGTGTAAACCAAAGCTTTTCGCTTATCGGCTCATTCTCGACAAACGGATCGAAAAGTGAATTACCTACTTTTACAACAGCCATACAACCGAGAAGTGATAACTGAATATAACACATCAGCGCGGCTGTCAAATCAATGTCCTGCGCAAAAAAGAACACCTTTTTTCTGAAAATTTATTTTCTTTCTGTGAAGTGAATTGGCAAACGCAATAAGCAAACAACCTGAACCGCAGCAGCTGTCACTAACCGTAATAACCTCTTTGGTTGTTAAACTGCTTTCGGCACCGTATGAATTTATATCTCCCATAAACCTGCCAATATGATACGGTGTGAAATATTGACCTTTCCATGCATCAGATAATCTAAGAGACCCGAACATTTCTCCGAGAAAATCCTGTTCGGGATTACATTCAAACGCCATAATAACATAAGACAAAAGCGTTGCAAAGTTATCAAGTTCTTCCGCCGAATACTTTTTAGCGCAGGAAAGATATGTTTTTTCACGAATGTCAAAAAACTTTTTATTGCAGGCATTAGAAATAGCGCAGGCGGACATTTCAATAAAATCGGACCAGACCTCCGATTTAGAATGTCTCTGAGTCAATGTGTTAAACAGCTTTATAAAATCTTTTTTTATTTCTTCATTTTTCATATACTTTTTCCCTTCACATAAAGTAAGCACCGGATAGAAATATCTGTCCGGCGCTCTTTAATTAAGCGTTATTCCCTATCGGAGCTTTTATAATATAATTTAAGTCGTAATTGGTATAAACCTTTCCGTCTTTAATCTTTTTTCGGGCCAACACATAGCAAACAACAAATCTTCCCTTTAAGTCCGCTGTCATTTTCCGCATATCGGATCCGCTTTGTCCTTCTTTCAAACCCCAAGCCGCCACCGCAACAAGATTGGACGATTGATCCATGGTATCCTTCTTAAAAAGAAGCATATTCGAATCTCCCTTATCCTTTACGGCAACAACATACCCCGCAATTAAGCCGAACTCTTTGCCCTCGGGTTGACTTGGAAAAATATATGGGTTAATCATTTAAAAGCACTCCTTCATTTATATAAATCAATATATTCTTGTTATGACATACTCATCGTCCGGTGAATCACAGCCATTTATGAGCTTTTTAAAACCGTATACGGCACTCCCGCTTTCACGGCACTGTGCGTCGTATGTCAGATCCACATTCCACCAGCTTTCGTTAAAATATAGCCTGTTCCATGTATGCTTGGCATTAGGGTCAGTCCGTTTATAACCGTCAATAACATAACAGGTTATATTTTGTGTACGGCAAAAGGCTGCGAATAAATTTGCATAATCATAACATATGCCTTTTTTTGTTTCCAAAGTTTTGTCCGCTGCTTGTTTTTAATGGCAAATATCCAATCAAATAACGAACCTCAGCCTATTGATTTCACTTTTGTAATAGTGTATAATTAAATAACAATTCACAGAAAGAAGCCTTAAAAAAGTATGATTTCAAAAAATCAGTTAAAGGAATATGTAGACAGCGGTTATAATGTTACCGAAATTGCAGAAATGACTTCCGTAAACGAAAAAGAATTACTTGAATTTTATATTAACTGTTATTCAAAAGATTTCAGGTCTTTTCCGCTTGAAAAAGCGATTACCAAACAACTTTTGGCTCACGAACTCGAAAACTCTTCGGTGTTGCAAATAAGCGTTAAATATAGGGTTTCTGTCACCCCCATAAAACGACTGATGAATATTTACGGTCTTTATAAGCCTACGTTAAAAGATGTTTTAACGCCGGAGGTTCTGTTCGCCTGCTTTGTCGAACAGAATATGACCGACCGTGAAATCGCAGACAAATACAGTTGTTCAGTGGAAGCGGTTAAAGGTCTTAAAAAGAAGTACGGCATAGGTCGCCGAAACAGAACGGAATTTCATAAGCCCGCCGAGGTTGATTTCATTGCTGAAATTCATATTAAGTACGGTTTTTCTAATGCACAGATTGCTCAAATGGTGCAGGTTCAGCCCTGGAGTATTTTTAAATTGCTCTCCGATTACGCGGAGCTTCATCCCGAATTCTCAAACAAGGCATTCCGCAGCACCCTACCGTTATATCGCAACATAAATGGTCTTCTCCTTGAAAAAACAGAACCCACCGTACTATTTGAACTGCTCCACGACCACACATTAACCCAAATTGCGGAAATTTATAAGATTATACCAAGCGGTTATGCGGAATACGAATTAGGCACGGAAAAATGGTTTAAAAAGGTAAGGCAGAATTATACAACCGATGAAATTGTCGAGCTTTTCCATCTCCCGGTAGCCGTTGTGAAAAGACTTGCAGGCAAATGCGGCAGCACTTCAGGTAATATGAAAGCTGATGCGGATGTAGTAAAATATCTATATACAGAAAAGCATTTAAGCAGCACAGAAATTGCAGAAATATTAAAGCTGCCGGTTTCAGCAATTAACGAATGCCGCAGGAAAAACAAAGTATATTCTGCGAGGCAAACAGATTTCAGCCTTTTATTGCCTGCCGATGAATTTTTCAGACTTTATGTAAAGGAAAACCTTACACTTACGCAAATTTCAGAAGTGGCATCTTGTAATATTAAGGCTATAACCGCTCTTTTGAAAGAATACGGAAAGCAATACCCCGAAATGTTATCAAAAAACGCTGGCGGTGCAAGCAAAGAACGCGTAGAATATCTCAAAAAACAATTCAGATATAATAATGCGAGCAAGGCGGAGACTTTGGAGTAATCCTCAGTCCCCGCCTTGTTATATTTAAAAATATGGTATCATTCCGTCATTATTGGAATTAAATTTAAAATGAGTGTCATTATGAGATTAAAAAATGCCCGTCATTTCAAAATGATAGGCATTTTTTTAGGTTAATATTAGATTTTTACAGTTTAATTATCGGGCTCATTTTGAAATGATTTAGGGCTTTCATTGCGAGATGATTTCGACCTTTCGCGATGACTTTTTATGACTTTCTTCTCCTAAATGACGGGGATTGCAGACCCTCTTGCTTGCGGTCATAATGAAAGGCATTTTTCGTCATTTTTAAGCCTAAATCATTACAAATTTTTATCATTTCAAACGGACAGACGATTTTTAAAGATTTTTTTATTGAAAGCCGGTTACGGGGGCTTAGCCCTGATTAAAGTGATTTAAACCCGATTAAAGTCGATTGCACCGCAAAAATCCGGCTATTTACTATGATTTTGGTACGATTTTGAACGTTTTCAATACTTAACCTTTAAGGGGGCGGCGGGTAGGCAAAAACGTTCTTTTTTACAACTGTCACAAGAACTATCCCAACTTCTGTCACAACTACTGTCACAGGTTATCTGTCACAACTTCTATCACAACTTCTATCACAACTTCTATCACAACATACTATCACAGGCAGCCGCAAAAACAGTATCACAACTTCTATCACAACATACGAAAAAACACTATCACAAGTTCTATCCCATAAAGCATAAAAATGACTGTCACAAGTTCTATCACAAGTACCGCCGATTTTACTGTCACAGGTTCTATCACAGGTAACTCCAAAAATACTATCCCAAGTCCTGTCACAGGCAATATGTTTTCTTGAACGGCATATTAAAAACCTCTTATTATATAAATAAAGATATTTTAATAGATGAAGGAGGATTTTTAATGAGTAAATCATCGGCAAAAGCCGCCGCACCGTTTTCAAAAGAAAAGGTTAAAGAAGCCGTAAGTATTCTTGAAGTTGCGAGAAAATATTCACCGCAAATTAACGAACGCACAAAAAGACCGAAAATCATTTGCCCGTTTCACGAAGACCGTCATCTCGGCTCATGCAGAATTTTCACGGATACAAACACCTTTAAGTGCGAAGCCTGCGGAGCGCACGGCGACACCCTGACTTTAGCTTCGGGTTATCTCGGAATTAAGCATACCGCCTTAAATGAACTGCACGAAAAAATTGTTGACGAGTTCAGTATTATTACCGATACGGCTGCTATACAACTCCAGACCGATTTTTTGTTGAAACTCTGTTTGTATAGTATAATACAGTGCTAATTTATGTCCGCCGTCATCCCTATAGCCTTTGCAACTTTTTGCATAGCGATATTATTGTTTTTGGTTGTTAAGTTTGCAGTATAACCTAAAGACAAAATTCTTTCGGCGGCAACCGAAACAACTGCTTTACAATATCCTTTATTACGCTCTGCAGGTAAGGTGGCAACTGCACCAATCTGCAATTCGTTTTCTTTAATTTTCATTATATCTGCAAGCGATATAATTTTGCCATCCTTTACATAAGCCGCTGTTCCCAAGCTCTCAAATTCGTCAGGGTCGTTCTTTAATAAATTGTATATAAAAAAGCCATCCTTATAAAATTGATTTATGAGGTCAAAATCTTTTTGCCAATCAAGAATTTTTACATTACTGTCCGCGAACCTGTGAAGTTCAGATATATCTGAGATTTTGAATTTAATCACTTTATTGCGGTTTTCCAAGCGTTCGTTTAATGCCATAAAATCTGTGCTACTCTTTAATCCGTCAAAACAATTATCGTTCAGATTCATTAACAATTCCTCACACAATGTTTTATCAGAGTTAGTGACTATTTTTTGAGGATTCCAAGTAAGTCGGTTTAAAAATACCGATTTAAATTTTTGCTCTCCCAAATTCAAATTGTTATCAAACACTTTAGCGTGATTTTCGGAAATCAGCAGATTTTTCATCGCCTCTTCAAATTTATTTTCGTAACAATAAAGCTTTGCAATCATTAAGTAATAGTGGGAAAGGCTGCAATTATATATTGAACTGTTTTCGTCCTTTTCATAAATCATTTGATACAATTTGATTGCCGTATTAAGCAAATGAATCCTTTGTTCATTAGAAAGCCCTTGCTTTAAATCGCTTCTGCAAGCCATTTCGTAAATAATTCCCGCACACCAGTCAATCATATTTGACAGATTTTGTTGATCTTGTTTTAAGCATTCTTCACCTTTGTAAATTCTTGAAAGCAACGCTTCACGGGATAAAAGCATATCGGGCATACTTTCAGCTAAATGAATTGCTTCTGCCTTTTTGCCGATATAAGGATAATTGTAGCAAAGTATTTGTATGGCACCGTGTCTTATACTGTCGGTTGTGCAGTCCTCTAATACCTTTTCACACAAATTAATTGCTTCTTCTGTGAATTTGTGCTCTTTGCTGTATTCTTCCTGTTCTTTCGTCGCAGCATAAGAAACCAAGCCGTAAGCGAGATTTAACATCCATTGATAATTTCGGGGATATTTTTTTAAAACCTCACGGCAAAGCGCAATCTTTTCTAAAACTTTTCCTTCCCGTCCGAATTTAAAATATTGTTTTTCATATTGAGTTAATTCTTCCGATTGCTCAGGCTTTGTTACGCCCAACAACTCATCTACCGTCACACCGAAAAAACTTGCCAATTGAGGCAACAGCGTTATATTAGGCAAGGCAAGTCCGTTTTCCCATTTAGATACCGCTTGGTAAGAGATGTTCAAATAATCAGCCAGCTTTTCTTGTGTCACATCTTGTGACTTTCTTAATTCTTTAATCTTTTCGCCGATTTTTAGCATTACAGTTCACCTCATTTTTTATTAGGAAGCGCTTTCTGATCATATTATAAAACCTTTTGACTATAATGAGTATAACATATCCGTTTACCGTAACGCAACCGTTGGTTGAACGGAGAAGTTTTAAAATGCTGTCCGCGATACGAACTTAAGTTCAAGGCAATCTGAATCATACATTGTTCAGGATATGCAAAGATAAAATAGCTCTATCTGTAATTCCAAATTTCCGAAACTCTTTCAAAACATAATTTGGTTATATAAAAAATTAGCGGCAGGAAATTACTTCCCGCCGCGTTCTGTTATAAAATTTTTAATTCTATAATAATAATGCTCTCTATGAGGAAGAAGATTGATAAAAATTTTATTTACTGATTGTTATTACAGTCATAAGCATCTTTTTCTGCTCTTCTGTCGGTAATTTCAATTTTCCGTTTTCCGTTAAGTGCTTTAATACATGTAGAATAAACCACGGGTCTGCAAAGAAAATGTGCTGCAAACCGTAAATTCCGGCTTTATGCAGGTGCGGCGGTGTTTTATCAAGAACAGCTCCGATAAAATTGTCCCTTATTCGGCAAAGTTCCTCCCAATGTTTTTCTTTGATTTTGTCACCGACAGCGAGCAACTCTGACTTGATTTCGGGATTTTCAAGAATCACGCAACGGGGGACAATTTTCATATCGTCGTTCTCATTTAGCACGGAAATATATCCCCGTTCGGCAAGCCGCGCATATTCGGCGGCGGACAACTCCGCATCATTTATCCATTGCTTTAAAAGCATTAAATCCTGTGTGACGGGTGCCAGATAATGCTCGCCTATCCGTCTTTCAGACCACTCACTGTCGCATTGCCACAACGTCAGATTTTCATAGCTGTTCCAACAGCACCCGCAAAACTTACTCATACTGTCATCATACTTGGGCTTCGGCGCATCGAAATTTAACACATCTGCAGAGCAAATATTATGTCCGCCGTCCGGTCTGATGGTTGCCGCTTCCTCAAAAGAAACCGTCTCTTTGAGTAAATCCTTACCGCCGTTCGCTGTGATATAAGGAATCAGCGACCAAAGCAAAAAGTTTTCATCCTTCGGGGTATCGGCTGTCATCGAAATATTACCGTATTTTCCGCCCATAATGCGGTCGTCCTTTAACAGCTCGCTGCCGCATAAGGTGTCGAACAGCTCATCGGCAAATAATGCGGTTGCTTTCCCGTACATTTCGTCGTGAAGCCTAATAATTTCCTCATCCGCTTCGTCTATGATAATGTTAGAAATGAATTTGTCGCCCTTTTTCAAAAGAAAACCGTATTCATAAAGAAATTCCGCTTCACTTTCAACATATACGGGTGATACTCCGAGTTCATCGGCTATTTCATTTACCGATTTGTAGCTGTTTCTTACAGAATAAGCTATGTTTTGCGATAATGCGCTGCGAAAGAAGTTGGCATTGTTCCCCTTTGTCCCGGCAGAGCCGTTGCAGCAGATTCTTGTGAGCTTAATGGGATTAAATTTGAGTTCCCCATAATTACGCGTCATATTTACCCCTCTTTTCAATTCCTTTTTGGCTTCAAACAAATGCCACTTAACCGTACCGAGAGGAATATTCAGTTCGCTTGCAATATCTGCCTGTTTTCGTTTTTCAAAATAATAGGCTATTACAATGTGCCGTTGCAGCTTTGTAAGGTAAGCGATTTCCGACTGTAAGCGGGAAATTACAATTTCGGATTCATCCGCACTTTGCAAATCATCCGTAACAGACAGCCGCTCAGAAACATCGTCAATTGAGACAGTCGCTGTGCTTTTTGCAGTGTCGCGGTAATAATTACTGAGAGCATTATGCGCTACCGTCCAAATGTATTTATCTACATCCACGACATCATCTTTTGTAAGTAGTGCTCTAAACACTTTGGCGGCAATTTCCTGTGACAAATCTTCTGCGTCCTGAATACTGCGGCAGCGCTTGAGCGCAAATCCGAAAACAGGCTTTAAATATTCGGTTATGATTTTTTCGGCGTCGGTTCCGTTCATTTGTTTTATCCTTTCGAAAGCTTTCAACTATATAGACACGGAAGTTTGAAAAGGTTGGAACTCTTTTATAATTTATTGACTATAATGAGTATAACATAGCTATCCTGTGCGGTATGTGCAATTATAGCTAACACAAAAAGCGTATCTTTTATTTCATAACTGCATCCATAATCGTTTGAATGGTATTGCAGGTTTCATCAAAGGAAATATCCTTTGCATATTCATACTCGCGACTGTACTTTTCCCAGAGCTTACGAAACGTATCGCTTTCGCGGATTTCCTTCATAATTTCCGGGTAGTCTGTCAAAATTACGCTGCTGCCGCGTTTCCCTGCCGTCAGCTCCAAAGCCCGCCGCAGTATCTTCTTATCGCACTCTGCTCCGCGCAGCGCGTACAGAATATGTATGTCATAATAATCTCTCGGACGGGTATTCGCAATGTTGCGCGACAACACGGTTTCCAGCTTTTCCGCCAATACTGTTTCAAGATTGTAGGCAAGAATGCTGATTTTGCGATCGTCAAAAAGCAATGAAAACGTGTATTCCACCTCACGCGGCATTATCATATCACCCGTAGTAACATCAACCGTCAGCGGTACGCTGATCGGGGGATAGTTTGCTTTCAGTGCAACCCGTATGCCGGGGTAATCATCGTTTTCCCGAATGTCAGATATTCCGACAATCTCAAGCTTAACATCATCCTCTATATGAACCTCGCAAATTTCATTAAAAATTTCACGGATTGCTTCATGCGTCAGTGTAAAACCCTTTACCGTTGTATCAAGATCCATTGTTGTCCGAGTATCCAACCCGACAATGGCGGAAATCAGAAATCCGCCCTTGAGAATAAAATTTTGCTTATATGCCGAAAGAGATATTCGTTCCAAGAGCCGTTCCAACATATAGTTTTGCATAACAAGCTGTGCGGAAATATGTTTTTCTGCCGCTTTATTCTTAATAAAGGCTTTCAGTTGCATGGGATTTTTTGTAATCATAGCAAAACCTCCAAATAGCGCAGTACCTTAGGACAGACTCGGAGCCGTTCGGCATACTGTATTAGTTTATGAATGTTCTTTTCTCCGGACGCCGCATAGCGTTTCATAGCATCAGTTATGATTTGAATATCGCTGCCGTTTCCGCGAAGAATATCGCATAGCGTTCGTTCCAAATCGTAAGTGCGAATGAGATTGCCTGCCGGCGATTTAATTTGAATTTGTCCGAACTCATAATTCTCCGGTACAACACGCTTAATAATAATTGTTTCCTGTTTCAATGACGGCGCATTGTAGCCCTTTGGAAATGTCATAGTATATTTTGCAGGAGTTCGGTCTGAATATCCGAGCAGATACAGTGCAGTGTCGTGCGAGTAAATTCCCCGTCCGTATTTCTTTTGCAAGAGGTAGAAATCGTCCTCCCATGAGTTACTCCGTACATACAATCCACGTCCGAAACGGTATATTTCACCATCTTTGACAAGCTGTTGTAAAGCGTTACGGTGCAAACCGGCTTCCGTCACCTGTGCCGAAGTTATTACGCCGTTCTCTGAGGCTTCCAACATTTTTTTTATTTTTTCCCTGTCGCTCATGCTTTCACCCCCCCCATTTCGACTTTCACACATTATATTATATAAAAATAATGTGCTATTGTCAAGTCTTCAACGACAACCGCACATTAAAATATTTAAAAATAATGTGTATCTGTCAAAGTCAAACTTGTTGGGCTTTTTTCTTTATGCAGACAAATAAACAAAACTAATAAAGAACGGCATAGCAGCTAAGCTATACCGTTCTTTATTAGTTTTTACACTTCCAAAATACCGTTATCCCATAATTCCTCACACGAAAGATCAATGCGGTCGTTCCACGCAATACCGTGACCGCCGACATCAATATGTACATCTTCAAACCTGTTTCCGTCTTTCAACTCGGCAAATACCGGTATTTTATCAAACAGCGGTTTAACATCGTAACTTTTAGTACACCCTTCAGAAAACCGAACGCTTAAACAGTAATCGCGCGATGGCATAACATCTTTAATCTTATGAAACATTAAATAATCTCCTTATTGTAATTCAGCAGTATCGCATTATATCGGCATTATATCACATATCAATTGCCCTCGGCAAGCTTTTCGGGGTAATACTTCTCTTCAAGCTTATCATGCAGATATTCCCGTATTTCTTTGTAGGACGGATAATTGAACCTGAAATGGTAGTGAAATCTGCTCAGTCGGTTAATAAGATAATCGTTCAGCTTTCTTATTTCATTACAGGTGATGAGAAACAGCTTTTTGCCCACGGATACCGCTGCGCTGCTTAAACTATTTTCCTTATATGTTCAGTTGGGCGTCCAACCGGATTTCCCTTTCGCATTTTTGTTATAAGAAAAGCACTTACCGTTTGATGAGTACTTAAGATAGAATTTAATTATTTGAGAATTTTCCAGTATCCGGAAGCATCGGTTCCCTCCCGGACAATATACCCGTTTTCCTTTAGTGCTTTAATTGCGCGGTAAACCGTTTTGTCCGTTTTTCCGATTCTTTTTGCAAGCTCTGCAATTGTCAGGCAATCGCACTCACATAGCAGGTCATAAACCGCCTTTTCGCTCTTGGACATTTCATGGACAGTTTCATGTCCATGAGCACGATAGAATATGAAACGAAAGCCCGTTTTTGTGTTCTCGTATTCGTATTTTACACCTGCGGATTTACAAGAAGCAAAAGTGCGTTCATAACCGGTTCCGAACGATTCAATTACGGAACACTTAAACAAGACATTTACGATCTTAGGATTAAGCATAATCGGTTCGGCTGAATTTTCGGCAAAATCCTCCGGTTTAAATCCAACCGGAAAAAGACCGGGGCTGTATATCATTACTTTATCGCTAAAAACCTCTATTGTAAAACTTGTATTGGAAAAATAGCAGCCGTGTGCAAAGGCATTAACGACCATTTCACGGATTGCTTTTTGCGGAATTTCCGGTTCTTCCTTTCGCTTTGCATTCCCATCAATCACTATATTCCAATCTATCGCTGATAAAATAAACGCAATTCCTTCATCAATGCACTCAAATATATTGCCCTCAAAATGATTAAGCTTTATAAAGGTTTCTTTTGTCGGAGTAGCATATATTGCAGTTTTCATAAGAATCGGGTGCTTTTTTGAAAACAATGCTCTGCCCGCATTTGTCAAAAAGCCGGATTCTGAATTTAAGAGTCCGAGTTTTGAAAGAATTGAAGCAGCGTCGGTATATGAATATTTAATCCTACCACTTTCATTACCGGCTGCAATTTCTTTCTTCAAAAGGGTTTCATCAATATCAGATACCACCTCGTCGGAATCGGCAACCTCCCACTCGGAATAATCCTTTTGTCTTTCCCTAAACAGTTTTTCAAGCTCTGTGTCGGATATTTGCTTATCCTCATCTGCGAAACGCTCATAATACTTACCGTATGCAGAATATGGAGCATTTGACCCATTAAATGCAACCTCAATAAATGACCGACCGTCATCGGAATTCCTTGTGGTTATCTCGTACCAAACGGCAGGCTTAATATTATCGCTTATATTGCGGGAAAGCTTTCTCTCTGTATCCTTTCCGATATCCTGCCCGATTACATCACCGTTATCCTTTACTCCGAAATACAAATTGCCTTTTTTGTGCTTATTCAAAATGCTTGCAATAGAAATAAGCCCTTCCTTGGTTTCCGATGTCGATTTTTTGAACTCTATAAACTCGGTTTCCTTACCGATATTCATATACTCGCCTCCATAAATGTCCTATCACGGACATTATACAATGTCTAAGATAAAATGTCA